>OKVD01000017.1_pt1 | contig 257676 bp, 222 predicted proteins | sample 1606881 | NCBI WGS metagenome assembly OKVD01 (sample SAMN03281011, study PRJEB24777) | human gut metagenome | isolation source: fecal sample PR176 from 1 month old male Indian infant, caesarean delivered... | place: Singapore | collected 2006-01-13
ACAATTGGGCTCTTGTCCGCAATCAGTTAGACATGGACGAAAACCTTCAGGAAAGAATCCGGAAATATGAAAATGGAGGATTCTAACGGGTTATTGGCATGATACCCTATTAGAAATATTCCCAAAACACTTTAACAAAGTATCATTCAAAAGCGTCGGATGATACAAATGGGGAGGTTCCCCTCCCCAAAAAATTTTCTTAAAACTTACACAAAAAACTTGACAAACCCTACCCAAAATTGGAAGGACTATTTAAATAGTCACAAAACAGGTCTTAAGACCAAGAAAATACCGGTGAGACGCCACCGGTATTTTAAAAATTTAAAATTTACACATTTTACTTGACAAACCCCTTTACTATATAGTTCCATTTGACACACCTTATTAAGAATCCACTATAAATAAAAATCCGATTAGACCTACTACTACTTTGTTCTTTTCCTCATTCTCTCAACCACTATCCGATCAGCTGCCAGCCAGTCAATCTCATTTAATTCATCTTGACTAACCCATTTTGAAGCCTCATGCTCTTTTAACATTAGCTGTCCATCTAAAATTCTACATTTATAGCAATGCATAGTAAGATGAAATTGGGGATAATCATACTCAACCGTGTCAATATATGTATCTATCTCTATTTCTATATCTAATTCTTCTTTAATTTCACGTTTTAATGCACTTTCTAGTGTTTCACCGAGCTCAACTTTACCCCCAGGAAATTCCCAACCGTCTTTAAATTCACCATATCCACGTTGTGTAACTAATACTTTATCTTTTTCCACAATTATGGCTGCTACTACTTCAATAATCTTCATACTATCACATTTACCTCACAAATACATTTCTACCAACTCTTCATAACTAATAGCTATCCCGACATGGCTCAACAGTTCTTTTCTTTCTTCATATAATTTCAATAATAAAGGTTCAAAATTTTTTCCGTAATGAAGTAAATTATGGCAATTACTGCATAAAGATACTATATTTTCTTCCACATCTAAAGATACATCAAACTGATCAGAGTACTCCAATGGCACCAAATGATGAGGTTCAACATAATTAATATTCATATTTCTGCGAATAAAGGAAGGATGTGTCTCATCAATTTCACACATGAACTTTGCATGTTTTAAAGCATTCATTGCAGTACTCCTACTTCGTTTCTGCACTTCGATTTTATTTATAACAGAAGGCTCAGACTTACTCTTAGGCATTCCTCTATATGCAAAATCATATTGATCGATTTGTCTGATATTCTTTAACGAATCGATCAGCTCTTCATCTTTTATGATATTTACCTGCTCTATTTCAGGATCTTTTTTGTAAACAACTTTTTTATCCACCAGTTTCAAAGGAAATACCCAGACTTTTCTATTATTCTTTTCTTCATCCTGCTGACTTGTTTGATATGGCTTGTCAGCTAATTTCACAATCCCTTTATAAGTATATTTTGTTTTCTCATATACCTCAAAAAGGTGAAGTTCAATACCATTAACATCGGACTCATACAGTTTTATATTATTGTTACCATTTAACGTCTGGTCCCCATATTTCCCCATTCCGGTATAATGGAGTATACCATTTTTCCACTCATCTTTATAAAAAGGCTTTGTCATATCAGATATCAGTACTAACGTGCCTGTCTTTGTGGAAGGTCGCATCCCTCCCATAATAGCGCAACCAAAGACTTTAGAAATCTCTCTATTTGACACTACTTCTCCAATAACTAATCCAGGATTAAACTTCATATTTTTTCCCCTAACCTTCATATTAAACCTAGTTCCTATAGATCATAAAAGACTCCATTATAATCCTTATCGCTTTTCTCCCGCAAAATACCTCACCGACCTCCACTCCACCGCATCCATCACATGTCTTACAAACGCCTCATTCCCCACAGCCTCTTCCATACCTTCCACAAGTCCAATCACCCCATTATCAACTTTCCTAAAACAATTTGGATGTTTATCTAACATATATTTAACAGGATTCATAACCGCCATTTTCACCCACTCCTTCTTCCCCCACGTCATAAACCCGGCCGATGACTGGTCCTTGATCATATCCACCTTATAACCGCCCCGCTCATAATACGCCTGAAAGCTGTAATAAATATCATCTTCATCCGCAACCATCTTAAACTTCCCATCACGGCAAAACGACAGAAGCAGCGGCATCTTATACGATTTCTGCATCCTCGTTGTCTCTACCATATTAATAAATTCCGCCCCTTTTCCATTAAATAGCTTCTTTTCATCCTCGGTAAGCAAATCTCGCTCTGCAAGAAAATTCAGATAATTGGGAACTGGCGCATATTTCATATTTCTTTTCAGCGCTTCCTGAACATCAGTGTCCATATAGGTAAATAAATCGACCCTGGTCGGCACCGGGCGCTGGAATTCACAGGATACAAGCTGGCGAACCTTCTCGAACTGTTCATTTACCTTGTCTTTGATCGACATTTCCTGTTCTGCCTGTCTCTTAAACAAGTCAACAATTTGAAAATCCAGATCAATCATGCAGTCATCCGGCATCTCGTAATCCGTCAGTGAATAACTTCTTGCAATTTGTTTCTGATACTTCTCCCCACTCAGTAAAAACGGGAGCAAATTTGCTTTTTTATAATTACCGATAAAGTCCAGAACCGTTAAATAGCTTTTTCCTTCCGCAGTTCTGAGCCCGCGACCCAACTGCTGCAAAAATACGGTAGGCGACTGTGTCGGCCGCAAAAACAGCACCATATCAATGTTTTTTACATCCAGCCCTTCATTAAACATGTCAACCGAGAAGATAATCTGCAGCCTGCCATCCCTAAGCTTTTCCAGCGCTTCCCTTCTGTCAAGATTATACTCCCCGTCGGTTCCACTGTACACAGCGGCCGCCTTTACTCCTCTGTTCTGGAAAAACTCCGCCATATATTCTGCATGTTTTTTCGTAGAGCAGAATGCAAGGGCACGCTTACAATTATACTTGGAATAATTATGGTAAACCAGATCACCCCTTTGAGGAATCATCAGTTCCTTTTCCAGTTCTTCCTCATCGTACTTGCCATGCACATATGAAATGTTATCATAATTAACCGTGCAGTCATAAATCCCGTAATAACGAAACGGCACCAGCCAGCCTTTATTCACAGCCGCCTTCAAGCGGACATCGTAAACCACGTTAAAATCGCATATCTCATAAATATTTTTATCATCCAGGCGATCCGGTGTTGCAGTAAGTCCCAAAAGAAATTCGGGTGTAAAATATCGGATAATCCGCTTGTAGGTATCTGCCGCTGCGTGATGGAACTCATCTACAACAATATAGTCAAAATAATCTTTCGGAAACCATTTATCACATAAATACTCAGATTTTCCCAAAGTCTGCACCGTTGCAAATAAAACCTCACAGTCTTCGTCCTTCTTATCCCCATAGAAGAAGCCGTACTTCCCGCTGCCCCTTACTTTCCGAAACGCCTCTTCCGCCTGAATCAGGATTTCTTCTCTGTGTGCCACAAACAGCACTCTTTTATAATTTTTTGAATCAAACGCTGCAAGAATAGTCTTCCCCACGCCCGTTGGTATTACCGTAATCCCCTTATCCCAGCCTTCTTTACGGCTTTTCTCCAAATGATACAGCGCTTCGATCTGTGCCCCTCTGGGCTGGATGGTCTCCGGCTCTTCCCTGCCGCCTGCTGCATCATACACCTCCAGATCCTTCTGCACATTTGGCTTCTTCCATTTCCGGGAATACTCCTTTAACGCATCATCTGTTATTTCATAAGCATAATTCTTATACAGGTCTTCAAACGTATTGTAAAAATGTTTAAAATCCTCCGGATGTATTTTACTGTCAAAACAGTAATTCCATTCGATCCCCGTTGTTAATGCGCTGAATGATACATTGGAAGAACCAATATATATTTCACCCTTATCTTCATAATGGAATATGTATGCTTTGGGATGAAAGGACTTATTCGTTACATTATAAAATCGTACCGATACAGTATCCCCCAGTTCTCTTCTCAGCATATATAAAGCGGCCGGCTGGGTTATATTTAAGTAATTACCTGTCAAAATTCGTACCCTGGCTCCGCGTTCCACAGCGGCTTTTATGTCCTTCACAAGCAGCTTTACGCCTGATTCCATTAAAAAAGAAACTATAATATCAATTCTCTTAGCTTTATAAAAACACGGTTTCAAACGGGAATACAAATAATTCCCATCACCCGTTATTGCATTTCCCTGAAACTCAATATCAGAAGTTACTCCTTCTTTGTTCTTAAAAGTAAGTTCAGCCATTTTTCTTCACTTCTTCCCGGTCGTACATCTGATGTCCGCCACATTTTCTCTATTTTAAAGGTATCCAGCCTTTTCAGCAGTAATTCTATCTTCTCTTCTGTCATATCATTAAAATACCGTCCATTGCGAAACCCTTCATACTCTCCATATTTAAAAGAAGTATACAAAATACCCGCAGGTTTCAGCGCCCGATCGATTCGTTTCATTACCGCCTCTAAATCAGTTATATTTAAATGCAGCATCGACGCACAGGCCCAGATGCCGTCATATAAATTTTCTGCCTCCAACTCCTGAAATTTACAGCATCTCACTTCCTTGCCAATGCATTCAGAGGCCAGCCGGCATAATTCTTCCGATCCATCTATCGCTTCCACATCATATCCCTTAAGTAAAAACACCCTGCTATCCCGTCCAGAGCCGCATCCAAGATCTAATATACTGGCCTTCGGTGGAAGGCATTTGAGAAAAATATTCTGATGTTCCGTAAAAGCTGCATTTTTAGTTCCGGAACAAAAAGCTTCTGCGTTGACATTATAATAATTCAACGTAATATCCACATATTCCTTCTCTTTTGTCTTATTTGTTTCCATAATCAGCTTCCGCGCCTCTATTTCTAATTATAATTTTCATACTTTTCTAACTGGCAAATGGAGTTCTGCATCTTCGCCCCATTTGTTGTCATTATACCGCCTCTGTTCCAGAGAAGCAAACAAATTCCCTTAGTACGCCTCCAGCCCAAGTCCCCTCATAAACTCTACCATCTTCCGAAATCTCTCCTCATTTTCTGCCCCAAACGTCATATCATAATCACCATTCTCCGTCATCAGGATCACCTCATCATCAAAATTCCCATAAAAACTCATCCGGAGCCACTGATGCAGTTCGTATTTTCTTTTCTTATATTTCTCCCGTATCTTTTCTTCCTGTTCTTCCGTTATCGAGTAAATATTTTCATCTGCATAAGTCATTCCCCAGCTTCCTGCCTGAAACAGCGCCATCGCATTTAAAAAGTCAGTAAGCGTACTGCTTTCCAGTACCATTTCATCATTATAATTTCTACAGTAAACCGCCGGATTGTCCTCGCCCAAGTCCTCCTTACGAATACACCAGTCACCTCTCTTCTTCAAAAATATTGCCTGCACGTACTCTGCCCCCGGTCTCACACAATTCTCACAATCTGCTCATACAATACTGCAAATTTGTTCCCAACATTTCTGTTCTCATGATAATGGCCAAATATCCATTTTTCAAACTCACACCGGTTCATTATCATTTCAAAATATTCCGTCAGTGTATTGCACTCGCACCGTTCCCCGCAGATTTCCTTTTGAACGGAAGATGCACAGCAATGGCTGACAATGATATCCACCTTCCAGCCGCACTGGTCCAGACTGCGAAGCCCCTCTTCCAATTCACTCTTTTCCGGCATTTCTTCTTCCCACCAGGACAAATGGTTAATTCGGTATGGTTCAAAGCCATGGTCCAATACCTTCTTTTTTTGTTTAAAATCCGGATCATCCAGTTCCAGAATTCCACCTGAGATGTCATGACTTCTGGCTCCTCCAAATGTAAAGAATCGAATTCCGTCAATATCAAATATCTGTCCGCGCATTAAATGTATAATGTCCGGCGTAATAAATTGTACCTTGCCGCCTTTCCATCGTTCCACCGGATATGTATTCAAAAGATCGTAATTTTCATGATTTCCATCTACCCACAGCGTAGTAAATGGCTTCCCCGACAGCCACTTTCTCCAGTACTTTTGTTCCCCGGATTCATCCCAGAGACCAAAATCACCACAAACAATCACGAAATCATCCTTTGTCATCTCTTTTTGCTCTATAAATATATCCGTACGAAAGCGGCGGTAATCTCCGTGACAATCGCCTGTTATAAAAATCATATACAGTCCCCCCCTTCCGATTTCGTATCAGTTTATTTTTTCATTGCTCCAATTTAATTACATTCCGGTTTCAATAACAATCCCCAGCCAATCAACCGTTAATCCTTCTTTATCATTCCGGTTTCAATAACAATCCCCAGCCAATCAACCGTTAATCCTTCTTTATTTTTGACACAACCGCTCTTGCAAACATACGTTCCCTCACTATGTTTATAGAATACCATATCCCTTACTGAAAATCCAGAAAAAAACTTTCCTTATTTAAAGAGCCTCCAAATTACTCCTAAGAAAAAAAACCAGCGTCCTTCTCCGCTATTTTCTGGATTTGGACACCGTTTTCTCTTCACTCTTCCCTATTCTCCAAAACCGTAATCACCCCCTCTATCTTCTGTCTCACCTTGCGTACCTCGCCTTTCTGCCACGTCTTCAAAACTGGAATATATCTTTTATCTCCGATCTCTTTTATCTTATCCAGCATCGCAAAAACCACCTGTCGGTTGACTATTTTCAACTCCTCAAACATATCCAGACGCAACACCTTCGATTCAACAACCTCCTTAAAACAGCAAACCCATTCACTTGTATACGTTTCGCATTCAATTTCCCAGCCCTTATCTGTAAATACCAGCATGGGAAGATGGTCGCTGTACTCGATCCTCAAATACCTTTTTACAATCATATAGTCTACCCGTTTTTCGATTTCCTCCATCGTCAGATCATGATAGTAACCGTATGAGGGGCATTCGTCCAACTTATACTCCAGCACTTTTTTGTCTTTTGATCCCTTCAATACCTTAACCAGCATGCTTCGCCCCGCCGTGGCAATCATTTCATCCGCAGCTCTCAATATCACCCGGATTTCATCCGGCTGAAGTTTTGTAATCTCTCCGGTATTCAACTCATATCGAATCCTCTGTCTTCTGGCCAAAATAAACCTCGCATTCCTTTGCCAATATACTGCACCTCAAACCGCTTATATCTTACAACTTATATCTTACAACTTACATCTTACATTTTATTTCTACTTCTTCCCCCTGCCACAACACTGCCTGTATTTCTTCCCGCTTCCGCAGGGACAGGGGCCATCCAGATCAGGAGTCTCCTCTTTAAACGTCATACTGGCAGGATTCCAGTCAATCTTTGCCAATGAACCGCATTCTCCCCGCGCCTTCATCTCTGCATTTGTAAAACCGCGGTTATTCCATTTACGCACCTGATCTTCCCAATTTCGGAAAATCTGTTCAAACTCTTTTAAATCTCCGTCAAAGGAAAACGTGCAGTCGTATCTTTCCAATATCTCCGGAACCGCAAATAATCCGCCTACCTCTTCCACAACTTCCACAGAAAGTTCTTCCAGAAGCTTCTCCAGTGTCTCGGTATCGTATATTTTCTTACCCAGATATCCTTTTAACAGATGATATTCTTTAGAACGCTTATCAACATAATTATCCCGATAAAAGATAATATCCTTTTCGGTGGGCTCATAATAAAGCTTGTTTCTCACTGAATCAATACGCTTCTTGTAATCCTCGTCATCACCCAATTCTGAAGCGTAAAGGTAATCTTCATTTGTCTCAAACACTCCGGATTCTTTCTGTATTCTGCGCAGCTGCTCTTTCTGCAGTTCTATCAGCTTATCCGTCTCCGGCAGTTCTGCTATGCCGGCTCTTTTCTCTTCTGATGCTTTCTCTATTGACGCTTTTTCTTCCGGTTCTTTTTCTTCTGATCCTTTTTCTTCTGATCCTTTTTCCTCTGATCCTTTTTCTTCTGATCCTTTTTCCTCTGATCCTTTTTCCTCTGCCTCAGCCCCGCTCTCCTCCGCTGCACTGTGTTTTTCAATTACCGTAAACAACCAGTTCTTATCAAATACTCCATATAATCTTAAAAGCGTATAGATATAGCGGCGGAACACCTCACAGCAGCCCATGCGGACGATCAACTCCCGATCCTTAAAAATCTCCTTAAGCTTTTCCACAATCTCAACTGGAACCACAGGAATTGTACCCTGTTTGTCATTGTCAATATAGTAAAATACCCAGCCTCTTCCCAACAGGCTGAATCCATTTGCCGCATCTGCTATATCTTCTTCCCCTTCAGCCAGTGTCATCAGCATCTTTACATCATCTATACTCATCACCTCAATCCGGCAAGGCAGCTCCTCTATAATTCTTTTTTCCAGCATTTGCAGCTGTTTCTTTCGTCCCTTTCCATTTCCCAGCTTCAGATTATACTCTTCTGCTATTGTATCCTGAAGAGACTTTGGGCACCTCAAAAGGGACGTTCCGAGATGGGGATCCGGTTCGCCCTTTATGAAAAATGAATCTATTAACGGATCTTCTATAAGATCGAATAATCCATCTAATTCCATGTCTAAATCGTCATAAAAATATTCGCTCATCGTTCCTCCCTGTATTCGTTAATTCAACAAATATATTCAAATCAATCATCCTGTAATCACAATCATTATATCAAACTTATACAATACGGTAAATTAATCAGACAAAAAAGACATACTGATTTTTCATACATTGAAAATATCAGCATGTCTTTCCGTCATCTTAACTCCCTAAACCTCATCAATTCTTCCATCCATATAAGAAACCTGTACCTTTCCATACTCCGCCGCCACCTTTGGCGGATTATCCAGGAACAGGCTGTCCGGTACTTCCACAAACTTTGCAGTCCCATCCAGAAGACTCCCATAGCACCCCGCCGCATCCTCCAGCGCCTCTGCGTACAGTGTCTGGCCAAATCCCCGGAAATCATGATGTGCATTATAGAAGTGCTCATACTGCCCCCTCATGGAGATCAGGCGCTCCAGGCCTTCCCTGGCAACCCGGATTTCATCTCTGGGATTCTTTCCAAATCCCCTGCCCAACAATAAATTACAGTTGCACGCATCCCCCAGCAACAGCGTCTTCGTCAGGTCATCAATAAAAACCATCTCTCCTGCCGTATGGCCTGGGCAGTGATAAGCAGTCACCCTGCGTCCGCCGAGATCAAACACCTGGCCATCAGTCATTTCATTTAGCTTTGGCATCTTCTCCCACGGCCGGATATCCGTCTCCACATCATAATCGTAATTCTTATTCTCTCTCCGCCTGATCGTTCCCGCATAATCCTTTCGAAACTCCACACTCGGCGCCGCCTGGCCGCTCCAGTCCATATCGGCTACATGAATCCACACCTCATCAAAGAATCCGGCTCCGCCTGTATGATCCCCATGATTGTGAGTCAGTACCACATCATACGGTTTATCCGTGATTTTCTCTTCAATTATCCACTTCAGGTCCCCAATTCCAGTCCCTGTATCCACAACGAGAGCCCTCTTTTCCCCCACAATAACAAATACACTCACACAGTCAAACTCGTCGATCTCGTAAATCCCATCCTCTATCTCATAAAATGGAAGCTTTCTGCTTAACATATAAAACCACCCCTTTCCTTCACACCCTTCTCTCACGCCTTTTTCTTACTCTTTGCCTCATAACAGTCAATCGCCACTGCCAGCAGAAGTATAATTCCCTTTACCACACTCTGGAAATTAGAATTAACACCCATCAGTACCAGCCCGTTATCCAGCACACCGATAATAATAACACCAATGACCGCTCCTGATATTTTACCCTCGCCGCCTGCAATACTGATTCCGCCCAGACAGGCTGCGGTCATACAGTCAAATGGATAGGAGCTTCCGGCTCCGGGCTGTGAAGCATTGGTTCTGGCTACCATAATAAGTGCCGCAATACTTGCCGCAAATCCTGCAAACGCATATACCATAATAGTCAGCTTATCCACATTAATCCCCGCCAGTCTGGCCGCCTCTTTATTCCCTCCCAGTGCGTAGATCATACGGCCCAGATACGTCTTATTCATCACAATCCAGCCAAAAAGAATAAACAGCACAAATATGATAACAGGAATTGGAATCGGCCCTATATATCCCTGGCCCAGCATCAAAAACGGCTTCGGCATACCGGTAATCGGATAGCCGCCCGTGATCAGATAGGCAACCCCCTGCAGAATCAGCATCGTGGAAAGCGTAACAATAATTGGCATAATTTTTAACTTAATGGCTACAATTCCATTAACCGTACCAAACGCAATTCCAGTCAGTATCCCGATCAGCGCTGTCACCGGAATCGGCAGTTTTAATTTAACCAACAGAAACCCTACTACCATCCCCACGACTGCCATCTGTCCGCCAACCGATAAATCCATTCCACCGCCGATCATAACCATGGTGACGCCAATTACCACGATTCCAAACATGGATACCTGACGCAGAATATTAATTAAATTGGACGCTGACAGAAAATTGGGAGCTGCCACAGAAAAGAAGGCGCATACCACCACCAAAAAGATATAGATGCCGTATTTCTTATATAAATCTATCCAGCTTGTCTTAGTTTTTTCCATTTTCTTCTCCTCCTGAAGCTAAATCCAATATATAATTCTGGTCAAATTTCTCTTTCGGCAATTCACCCGTCTTACGGCCCTCGTAGATGACCACGATCCGGTCGGACATACCGAGAAGCTCCGGCATATCGGAAGATACCATAATGATAGAGTGTCCGGCTTCCGCCAGCTCGTTCATCAGCTTGTAAATCTCATGCTTGGCTCCCACGTCGATTCCCCTCGTCGGTTCATCGAAAATAATAATCTTACTGCCCCCTGCCAGTGTCTTCGCAATAACCACCTTCTGCTGGTTTCCTCCCGATAAGTTGCCGACCAGCTGATCCAGATTTGGAGTCTTGATCTTGAATTTATCCTGATATTCCTCCGCTGCCTTAGCCTCACGCTTCTTATCTATAAAAAGGCCATTGGAATACCCCTTTAAATTGTTGGCCACCGTATTCCATTTGATTGACATTCTTAAAAATACGCCGTGATTCTTCCGGTCCTCTGGGATATAACCGATTCCACACCGTATCGCATCCTGGCAGGATTTTATCTTTTCTTCCTTTCCATTGACAATGATACGGCCCTCCTCTTTCGGATTTGCCCCGTAGATGACTCTCATAAGCTCCGTCCGCCCTGCACCTACCAGACCGGCAAACCCCAGAATTTCCCCTCTCCTAAGGCTAAAGGATATATCTGTGTCCCCGTTTCCGGTCAAATGCTCCACCCGCAGTACTTCTTCCCCAATTTCACATTTCTTATCAGGATAACTCTCGTTCAGCTCCCTGCCTGCCATCATGGAAATCAGCTGCTTCCTGTCGATCCCCGCGATGTCCTTTGTATCCACAAAACAGCCATCCCTCATGACCGTGACACGATCCGCGATCTCAAAGAGTTCTTCCAGCCGGTGAGAGATGTAAATAACGGTAACTCCCTGGCTCTTTAAGTCCTTAATGATGCGGAACAGCGTCTCCACCTCGCTGACTGTAAGAGGCGCTGTGGGTTCGTCCATAATCAGAATCTTTACCTGTTTGCTGACGGCCTTCGCGATCTCCACCAGCTGCTGGTGGGCCGGGGACAGATTTTTCACCGGTTTTGAGACATCAATGTCCACATTTAACCGGTCAAACAGTTCCCTGGCCCTCTTCTCCCTATCTTTAATATCTACGAATAATCCCGGCTTTGTCTTCTCACCGAGAAATACGTTCTCCGCCGCGCTGATTCCTGGAACCAGTGTGAATTCCTGGTAGATAACCTCGATTCCCTGCTCCTTTGCAAGCTTTGGAGTCATGGAAGCAAACTCTTTTCCGCATACACAGACACTTCCCTCATCCGGGGTGATGGCCCCCGACAGGGTCTTGATCAGCGTGGATTTTCCTGCTCCATTTTCTCCGATCAGAGCATGAACCTCGCCCTCTCTTACATCTATGGAAAAATGGTTAATCGCAATCACACCAGGATAAGTCTTTACGATGTTTCTGACGCTTAATATAGTATTCTCCGGCATTTGACCACTCCTCTCTTCCTCTGCCACAATCGCTCTTTCAGTAATTACAAAGGAGTTCCGTTTCCAGAACTCCTTACGTCTCCTACTCCGCTGTGTAAAATTCTGAAACGTTGGAAGAAGTGATCTGCTGTGTTGGGAAATCAATAGGATCAGGGAATGTCTCGCCTGCCAGCAGCTTCTCGCTGTATTCAGCCATGATCGGCCCCATTTCCTCGAATTTAATGGTTCCATGCATCGGATCGTTTTCTGCAATTCCCTTTAACGCCTGATTTGTTCCATCACAGGAGAAAATACCGAAGTTGTCCCCGCTCTTACCAGCTGCTTTAGCAGCCTCCGAGGACTCCACCGCCGCCGCGTCGCCATAGGCAGCGATACAGTTGAGTTCCGGATATTTCTGAAGCATGGTCTCCGTCGTCGTGGTGCCGGAGCCAACCACGTCTTTTCCGATGTCAACAACCTCCAGAATCTCTGCATCGGGGGCGGCGGCCTTTAGCCCGTCCTGAATCCCGTTTCCGCGATTCTGCATATCCGTGTTCTGGAAGGTGGTATAAACGACTACTTTTCCTTTTCCATCCAGTGTGCTGTTGATCCATTCCCCAGCCATAGTTCCGATCTCTTTGCCGATCGTATATTGGTCCGTATTCAAACAAACGTCAAATACTTCCGTCTGCACACCGCATTCAATGATTTTTACTCCGGCCTCCTGTGCCTTTCTTAAAGCATCGTCACACGATTCATCGGATACCATGGCGACAATCACATCACACTTTCCGGTGACCATATTTTCAATAGAAGTAACTGCTGTCGCAGAATCATTGTCAAAGCTGACCGCTACATAGTCCCAGCCTCTGGCCTCGCATTCCTTCTTTAAACCGTCGTCTATGTTAATAAAAAATTCGGTCTGAAGAGTTGGCGCCAGAAGACCAATTTTAGCCTTCTCTGACACGGCCTTTGAGCCTTCACTTTCCATGCCATTCGCTCCGCTCGTTCCCGCATCGGTCGTCTTTGCCGCGGTGGTTGTCTCCGCTTTTCCCTCAACCGGTGAATTCATGGTACAGCCGCTGAGCGCTGCCGTTAAAAGCATGGTACCACAAAGTAATGCTGCTAACTGTTTTTTCATTTTTGCTTCCTCCCTGAGATTTTTGATGTCTTAATGATACCCTGCCGTACCCAAACTCTCAATGAGGGGATTTTCAGATTTAAGGGGACTATTTTCAGTTGTTTGCAGTTTTTACTGCCAATAGAATAGAAATGATGATAATCAGGCCCTCCAGAATCGTCTCAAAGCTGCTCTGGATTCCCAGAATCACGATAATATGCATGAACATGACGGCGCTCAGAGTTCCCAACCACGCACCAAATACCTTTCCTCTGCCATTTAAAAAGCTGATTCCTCCCATACAGGCTGCCGCGATGACCGGATAGAGATAATGACTGCCGTTAGATGAGCTGCCCGATGAAGTGATAAACAGCAGAATCATAGCCGCAATTCCATAAAAAACCGAGGCCGCCATACTGATTATCATCCGGATAGCCGTATGATTCAGTCCGCTCTCCCTGACAGCTGCCGGATTTTCTCCCAGCATCCGAAGATATTTTCCATAATAGGTCCGTTTGAGAAAAAAACACAAAAAAAGACTGGAAACCGCGGACAGAACAGAGAGAGACAGCCAGAAGGCATGGCTCGCATACACATCCTTTCGGTTGAAAATAACCATGTGGTCACCGGTAAACAGACCTGATAAATTACTCACTATGATCTGAAGTGCCAGGGTGATGATGACCGGATTGACGCGCAGACCGGCTACCAGAAATCCTTTTAAAGCTCCCAGTCCCAGATGGAACACGAGCACCGCAGCCATCGCCGGCGCGAGAGGCATCCCTGTGCGCAGCAAACAGGCACCGATACAGGTCGATGCCGATATTTCAGCGGCAAATGACAAATCCAGCACGCCGCTTATCATCTGAATCATAAGGCCAAATGTCATGAAAATCATGGTCAAAAGCTGCCGTGTGACGGACCAGTACACATTACTGGACATACCGGCCGCCCACATAATAAAAAACACGGCCCATACCACGATATTCAGAACATTCACCCGTATAACCTTTCGTATCTTCATACCTTATCCACCGTCCATACTCTGTCGGAAAATCCGGAACAGAATGCCGCCTCATTTTCCAGCAGTATCACGGCAGTCCCCCTCTCCGCCATCTCGATCAGCCGCTTTTTAATCCAGTCCCGCTCCCATAGATCCGCTGCCGTAATACAGTTATGAACGATCAAAACACGCGGATTAAAAAGCTTCCACCGGTAAAAAACCAGCTTCCACCCATTTTTTTCAAGATCAATATCATCTAAGGCTTCTCCATCCTCAAACAGAAAGTTATCTCTTAAGATATACGAGGAAGCTTTGCGGTAAAATCCCAGCCTGCCGCTGATCTTCCGGTAAGAAGGCATCAGGATGTTGTCCTCTTTGGTCAGATTTCTCATTACTCCCATGCGGGATATCTCACAGCTTATCATTCCCACTCTGTTTTTGACCAGATCAGCCATTGTACGGGACGAAACCTTTTTTCCGTCAATAATGAACTCCAAACCGCTGTCTGAAGACCGCTGGCACTGATCCCAAAGGTTGTCTATAGGCGCGGCCTCACGGGAAACCAATACAATCTCTCCCTTACAGGCCTCTATGGAAACCGTGCGTTCTCCTGCCTTCAATCCGTTAATACGTATGGAAGCTACACCTTTCGTCTTCTCCTTCTGGCTTCCCTCCCCGGCATTTGTTCCGCGGAGAATGATATCCGATGCCTGCGGAAACTGCTCTGGATCGTAAATCTTCTTTGTGATCTTCCTGTGTTTGAAAATAACAAGGCGGTCTGCCACACAGTAAAACGCCTCGGGATTATTATCTGAAATCAGAATTCCGATGCCTTCCTTCTTAAGTCTTTCAATCAGAGAAGTGAGACGCACCATCTCTTTTTGGGAAAATGCCCCCGACGTATCGGAAAGCACAAGCAGCCTCCCCCCCTGAGACACGCTTCTGATTATTCCGATGATAATCTTATCTGCATTGCTTAAGGTCTCCGGAGCCGTGTCCGGATCAAGCTCTATATTATATTTTTCAAAATAGTATTCCGTCTGGCTTCGGATCGCACACTCATTGATTACAACCTTTTTTAAGCTGTTCCTTCTGAGGAGAAAGATATTTTCACCAATATTTAAAGTATTCATATACGGTGTAATCCTGCTGATCACAAATACCTTATTTTTCTCCAGTGTTTTCCGGTCTGCCTGGTTCAGTTCCGTTCCCTTAATCCTAATGCTTCCGGAAATCTGTTTTCCCAATCCCTGCAAAAACTCCACAAGGACTTCCTTCTGATGCACCGCACTGACAAGGCAGAAGCACTCTGATTCCCGCAGGATCAAATCCACATCATACAGCCTGTTACTGCTGTCTGCCCCCTCGACAATCACTTTTTTTAATAACAACAGTTCTCTCTTCATATCAAAGACTTATCTGTCATAATCGGCAGAATGATTTCCACATCCGTACCTATTCCTTTCGTACTGTATAGATTCAGCCCATAATCCTCCCCGAAAATCAGCTTAATTCTCTGGCTGACATTGGTAAGCGCGATTCCATTGCCCCGTTCTCCCGGAGATTTACCCTCCTGATCCGTTTCTTTCCTGGAGTTTTTAAGTGAATCCCGCATCCGCTCCAGTTCCTCTCTCCCGATTCCCACTCCATCATCCGATACAATAATAATCACATTCTTTTCCGTCATCTCTACCCGGATCGTAACCTTTCCCTTATCCGGTTTCGTCTCCAGCCCATGGAAAATAGCATTCTCCACAATCGGCTGCAGGGACAGTTTGGGAATCAGGCAGGAATATGCCTCTCTGTCCTCCGGCGCGGCCAAAATCTCAAAAGAGAATTTATCATCAAACCGATAGCTCTGAATCAGAAAGTAGTTTTCGATATTATTGAATTCCTCCCGGAGTGTCACAATATTCTCCTTCTTGCTGATACTATAGCGGAAAAAGGATGCCAGTGCCTTGGCCATTCTGGCAATACTGTCACAGTCATAGAGAAGTGCCTCACTCCGGATGCACTCCAGCGTATTATACAAAAAATGGGGGTTGATCTGACTCTGGAGCGCGGAAAGCTTAGCCTGCTTGTCCACCATGCGGACCGAATATTCATCCTGAAGTTTTTCCTCCAGCTCAGACAACTGGCGTTCCCGTTCAGCTTCCACCTTTTTTATCCTGTTTTTTAAATAAAGGCAGTACAGCCCCAGCAGCATACAGGCTGCTGACGCCAGCACTGCCGTCGTCACGGCAATCTTCATCCTGCTTCTCCATCTCTTAATAATAAAGCTTACGGTATTCCATAGGCTTGATTCCGACTGTCTTCACAAACTGCTGGCTGAAAAATTTTGAATCCTTATAACCCACGGCCTCCGCCACCTCGTAAACAGGCATATTCGTATCCCTAAGAAGCTTTTTAGCCTCCTCCATCCGGACATCCGTCACATAGGCGGTAAATGTCTTTCCCGTCTCTTTCTTAAACAGTTCGGAGAAGTAATTCATATTGAACCCACCCTGCTCTGCAATTTCTTCCAGAGAAAGCTTCTGGCTGTAATTCTTTTTGATATACTCTGCCGCGGTTAAGACTGGTCTCCGCTCTTTCTCACGGCTTGCCTCCACACACGCCATAAGATCGGCGGTTATCTGTTCTGCCACATATTCCGTTAAGGCCGGTACAGAATCACAGTTTTCAGCGCCCTCTTTCCAACGTTCCTTCAGTTCCCCATTATCTGCCGGACTTTTAAATGGATTAAGCTCCAGATAACACTGAAACAGGAGCCCCGCCAGTTGATAATACTCACTTGCAAACGCCCTGCGCTTTCTGGCCTCGTGGAACGCCAGCCCGATCATATACTTCACCTCGTCGTATCTTGCGGTTTCCACGGCTCCGGCCAGCTTCTCCTCCAGCTCCCCGCAGATTTCCTCCGCACAGACTGTGGAATCCCGTTCTATGGACCGCTCGTCAAACTGTCTCCCGGCTCCGCCCAGAATCCGGCACGCCACGGCTTCCCTGGCTGTCTCCACTGCCACATGAAGTCTGCCGAATTCCCCGCATTCCGTGCTCAGTCCCATCGTCAGCTCGTAGTGTTCAAATCCGCTTAAGTAGTCCATCTGTGACTGAAACAGTCTGTCAATCCGCTCTTCCACCTCGTCTCTGCATTCAGCCGTATAATTGATGACAGCCGTAACGGCAGAATTTTTCTGATAGGTAATGGCAATATCGCGAACACACCCCTGAAACGCCTGTTCCACCAGTACTCCCGTCTTTTTTAAGATCAGGTTTATCTGCTGCTCATTCTTCTCCGCACGGTTGTCGCCGTCCAGTTTACAGCAGATAACCCGAAACAGACCGTCTCCGAAATTCAGGCCGTAATTCTTATTGACCTCCTCCAGATTCATCTCCCCGTCCCCGGATATGGAATTTAAAAACTCTCTGTGAAGGATATATCGGCTATCGTGAAGTTTTTTTACCATCGTATCCACGCTGCGGCTCTCTTTCTCCCTGTTTATCTCCGTGTCCGCAATCTTCTTCAAGATCTGGTTTAGCTCCACCTCGTCAATCGGCTTCAAAAGATAGTCCTCCACACCATATTTTATAGCCTGCTGGGCGTATTCGAAGTATTTATATCCGCTGATTACAATAAAATGGACACTGCGTCCCTCATCAATCACCTTCTTTATCAGTTCCAGGCCGCTTAAAACCGGCATACGGATATCCGTAATCACAATATCCAGGGCACACTCACATATCTTCTCATATGCGGTCATCCCATCCTGCACAAGCCCGGCAAACTCCAGATTCAGCTTATCCCAATCAATTAACTTTTTAACTAAAAAGCCTACCTTATATTCATCGTCTGCAATTAATACTTTAAGCATGTATTTCTTCATCCCCCGTATCTCTCATCTGCTGGTTTTATTCCGTCCTGCCACCATTTACTGACTGCCCGCCGATTCTTTCGCCGCCCCTCTCAGAATCTCCATAAACTCCTCCTTCGCCCCAATCACCTCGCTGATGCTTCCATCCGCCATAATCTCCTCAGACAGCCCCGCCTTTCTCTCCTGCATTTCCAGGATCTTCTCCTCCAGAGTGTCCTTCATAATCAGCTTATACACCGTAACCACCTGCTGCTGCCCGATTCTATGGGCGCGGTCTGTGGCCTGGTTCTGGGCCGCCTGGTTCCACCACGGATCGAAATGGATCACAATACTGGCGGCAGTTAAGTTAAGCCCCGTTCCTCCAGCCTTTAAGGAGATTAAAAAGACAGGCGGTCCATCCCCGTTAAAGGACTTCACCAGTTCATTCCGCTTCTCCTTGGAGGTCGATCCCGTCAGGATGTAATAACCGATCCCTGCTTCATCGAGCCGTCTCCGGATAATATCCAGCATGGACGTAAACTGAGAAAACAGAAGAACCTTGTTTCCTGCTTCCACCGCATTATTCACCAGCTCCACACAGGTGTCCACCTTGGCCGCTCCGCCGTTATAGTTCTCATACACCAGCGACGGATCACAGCACAGCTGGCGCAAATGAGTCAGCTCCGCCAATATCTGCAGCTTTCCGACCCGGTACTCCTCCTGGCTCTGCCTCGAAAGGGAATCCAGCAGCTTCTGCACTCTGGCCTCATAGATCTCCCTCTGCGCCGTCTCCATGCGGGAATACACCACCTCTTCCAGCTTGTCCGGCAGTTCCTTTAAGACCTCTTTCTTCAGACGCCTCAGGATAAACGGCCTTATCATCCGCCGCAGCCGTTCCGCAGCCACCTCATCCTGTCTCGCTGCCACGGGCTGCTCATACTTCTCCTTAAAATGCTTATAGCCCCCTAAAAATCCGGGCATCAGAAAATCAAAGATACTCCACAGCTCACTCAGTGAATTTTCTATAGGCGTCCCGGTCAGCGCAAACCTCCGGGCACAGCCAAGGGCCTTCACCGCTTTCGCTGTCTGTGTTCCATGATTCTTAATATTCTGCGCCTCATCGACGAAAACAGTATCAAACAGAGCCTCCTGATACGCCTCCACATCCCGTTTTAATAAATCATAAGATGTAAGCAGAATATCCACCCTGCTCTTCCGTATCTTTTCCTTCCTGCTCCCGGCCCCTCCCACAACCGTCTCCACGGTCAGTCCGGGCGCGAACCGGTGTATCTCACTCTCCCAGTTATAGACAAGGGAAGCCGGGCAGATGATGAGACTGCGTCGTGGCGCATCCCCCTCATAATTTTCCTTCACCGCCACCAGATACGCGATCGCCTGTACAGTCTTCCCAAGCCCCATGTCGTCGGCCAGAATTCCGCCGAATCCCATCGCCCCCAGAGTCATGAGCCATCGGAATCCAAACTTCTGATACGGTCTTAGCTCCGCATTCAATCCGGCGGGGACCTCGTAGTCGCTGTCCTCCACATTTTTCATGGACCGCAGAAAGGCCTTATAGGATGAACTGCGCTTAACTTCTACGATCCCTTCATTCTCCCGCAGAACCTGGTCCAAATAGAAGGATCGGTATTCCGGTACCCGGATATGGCCTTCCTCCAGTTCCTCCACACTCAGTTCCAGCCCTTCGGCCAGTTCTGCCACTGCCGACAGTCCATTATCCTCCAGTTCCAGAAAATCCCCATTCTTTAAGCGGTAATATTTTCTCCTCCTCTGGTAGCTTGACAGCAGTCCCTCCAACTCTCCCGGCTCTAACCGCTCAGTCTGGAGTGTAATATCCAGCAGTCCGCTGTTCCTGGTAATTCCCATGGTTATTTTAGGTGACTTTAAGACCCTCAGCCTTTTTAAGGACTCAGAAATATATACCTCAGCTATCTGCTGAAACTGTGCAATTCCGGTGCTGAGCAGACGATACTGCGCCTCTTCGTCCTCTTCCGGAATATACAGCAGATTTTTCTCCTCGTCTGCATATTGGAAATAACTGCCTGCCAGTTTTGCCGCATACTGCTCCTTTTTCATATCACGATATAAATCCTTGACCTCCAGTCCCTCAATCAGATTATAACGCGCCTCTCCATACTGGCTGTAAACAGAAGCAATCAGAGTCCGTTCCACATAATCCAGATATAGGAGTATTTCACACGGCTTAGGCATATAACGTTCCAGGGAATCCGGCTTTTTAAGGACTGAATACTCCTCCAGCGAAGGCAGTACCGAGGTACAGAGCACCGGCATATCTTCTTCATTTACATAATATTCCTGTTTTTTATACGGCTCCATCAAGCCGCAGATACCGCCCATATGCGTTCCGAACTCCTCACTGCATAAATATATGGTATCTTCTGTAAGAACACACAGCCCGCTTTTACTTACAAACGCTTCCCCTCTGGGAACGGAAAGAAGACAGCCGCCACTGCTCCGTTCCGCAACAGAAAATCCAAGTACAGGATCCTTTTCCACTATCTGTATCCGGGTCAGATTGGAGAATCTGGATTGAAGCGCAATGACTCCCGGACCCACTGCCTGCAAAAAGCGCACCATCTTATCACCTGACAGAACCATATTCCGTGCAGAAGCTGCTGTGGGCAGGTAACTGCGCCGCATCACATACAATTCTGTAATAAAGTCCTGCTCCTGATTCACACAGTCTTCCAGAAAGTCCACCAGTCTGCGGCTCTCCTCTGTAAATGCGCTTTTTACATGGTAAAATGCCAGTTTCTGTCCATAGTGTACATACTTTTCTTCTTTCAGAGCGTTTACCATAGCGGTAATATCCTTTAATACATACAGATGATCGGAACCGATTTTAAACTCAACCATCCAGCCCTCTGCATCCCGGTGCAGAATAGGAACCAGCCTTATATTTCCATTTACCTCCGGCTGGAAATAGCAGGCATTTTCCCGAATAGTGCTGGCAAATATCAGTTTTTTAACCGCGGTATCTGTCGGCGGCTGCTTCAGTCTGGCGGCGGCCGGTGCTCTGTCTGTGTCTGCTGCCCCAGATGCTCTGTCTGCTGCCTCGGTTGCTTCCTCTCCCCCCTCATCACGTTCCATCATCTCCAGCGCGACTGCGACACAGTGCTTGCACATCCCGTCATAAGACTGGTAGGCCGGACATTCACAGTAGTACTGTGTAAATGTATGGCTCTTCAGACTGTATGTCATTTCCACCTGGTAGCGGTTATCATAAGATCCCTCTACCCATGCACTTGCCTCCAGCTTACCATCGGTTATCTGAAAATCCAGATCTTCCACCATTCCTCTTTGGTACAACTGATTTCCTTTCGTAAATGACTGAGGACTGGCTTCCGCTCTGATTGCCTTAATCTGTATCATACTGTATCTCTACCCCGTTTTCTCTCTGTCTGAAACTTTCTTCCCTACTGCTGCCCTGATTCTATATTCCTGCCCATATCTGGGTCTCGGACCGGACCGGACGCCCCGGACTTTTCAGCGCTTCATTGATCAGAATCAGCGCATAGGCGTCCTGAAGCCCTTCCGCCAGAGGATAGCACTCCAGCCCCTCTTCGATATACCGCCTCATTCCCATCATGAGAACGGCAATGGCGGTCTCGTCCTGAGGCAGAACCTGTTTCAGCCCCATGTGTACAAATGGATTTACATAAAGTTGCTCCTCTCCCAGAGAAATCCGGATGATGCCGCTGCCGGACGCGTTCCGTTCCACGCTCATCGTCTGTTCCATCGGCAGGAAGCGCCTTCCCGAAGGCTGTACCTCTTCCTTCACATACCGCACTGTCCAGTCATTTAATTCTCCCGTCATACCCTGAACGTTCAAATGCCTGCTCCGGATATAAGAATGGTACTGCACACTGCTGAAATCGTAAAAAGCCGTTTTCCCGTCCTCAAATTCAAATGTAATCCGCCTTCTCGTCCGCTCCGACATGCGGCCGTCTGTGATGGCCCCATCTCTGGAGTCTGTTTCCATCAGCGTAAACGGGTATTCCTTCCCGTAAATGGTCATATTCTGAAGTCCTGTCCCCAGCATACGGCGGATGACGCTGGCGCCATGGTAATCGTGAACAGCAGACAGCGTCATCATGGACGCCTCTCCTAAAAATCCGCGCCTGACCACTTCCGCAGCTGCGGCAAAGGAAGGGTAGAGAAAATACTGCTCCGCCACCTGTATTCTCGCGTCTTCCTCCATCTTCATACGCCAGAGTTCCTTTAGCTCATCCAGTTCCAACGCCGCCGGAGTCTCACAGAGCACCGGAAAGCCCTTCCCGGCCCATTGCTTTGTTACCGGAAAGATCGACGTCTTGTTCACCGCCACCACCACGAAATCCGGCTTCATGGCCTCACAGACGGCCTCCGATGTCACGGCTGGAACACCGTACTGTTTTCTCATGTGCCCGGCCTTCTCCTCCGTCCTGCAGAGCATCGCCTCCATGGTAAACAGCTCCGGATACGCACAGGCAATTCTCCAATAAAACAGAGAACGCCAGCCGGAACCGATCACCACAAAGCGAAGCGGCTTTTTCTCCAGTGCAGTCCTGTCAATCGTCATTTTCATAGGAATCTCCTTTCCGGTTATCACACCTTCAGACTTTCCAGGAACAGCCGGTCCAGTACGTCCCAGCTCTCTCTCCTGTCGTCCGTCTTTTTGTCCAGCAGCGTTTTATAGTAGTCCAGCTGTCCTTCAATAAAATGGTTCAAAACTTCGATCCGTTCTCCTGCTCCGCTTTCCGGCGTCAGCGCCTTGATCTCCAGCAGCTTCTCAATGGCTGCCAGGACTTTTGCCAGGTCACCGCAGCCGCGGACCGCTTCCATCAGCTCCGAAAAAAGCACCGGCGGCGGGCACGCGTGTTCCTCAATCCACTTACACGCCAGGACCGGACGGATCACATAGAAATATTTCTTATATTTCACAGTGTCCCCCTGCAGAAACTCCAGGAAGTTGCTCTTCGCCGTTCCGTAATAATGGTACATGGCCGCCTTTTCGGAAAAGTACACGGATGCCGCCTGGTGTATCTGCCGCCATTCCTCTGTCGTGCGATAGACAACCGGCGAGTTCGCCCATTCAAACAGTGTGGAATTCGATCGATGATACTGGCGCAGTGCCTTCTGCAAATCCCAGCCATTGATATCGAGCGTTTCGTCCAGCTCCCACTCAATCACGTCGCGGGCGGGTTCCAGCTTTAAGTAATCCTGTGGACGGCGCACATAGATAAACCGAACGTCGTAATCGCTGTCTGGGGATGCAAATCCCCAGGAACGGCTTCCGGATTCCACCGCGTGAAGAATCCGCACGTGTTCCTTTTCCTCTATCTCCTGAAGCTTCTGTTCCACCAGTTCCTCCAGCGTTCCCTCAAAATCCTTATATCTCATCTCTTACCACCCTTTCGTTGACGCTCATGACGAACTCCTGCACGCGCTCATAATCCGGTTCTTCCGGAAGTGATGTGTTGGCAGCAGCCTCATGCAGCCGCTTTTCGTAGTCTGCAAGAATCTCATAAAATTCCGTCCGGTAGGTGCCGTCTTCCTTCTGAAATTCTCCCCGCCGGATTTTCATCAGAAGCTCATGCTCGTCCTTCCGATACGTAATAATATCTTCCTTCTCCAGAATATCAATCGCCATCATAAACAGGCGGATCAAATGCATGGCATGCTTGTTTAAATGGTTGTCGTCCTTCTTCCGGTTCCGTTTTCCAATCTTATCATACTCTTTTACGATGTTATTCATCTCACCCCATATGTTCCGGTAATCCCGAAGCGGATAGTGAGAAACGAAAGCATCCAGAAATATCTCCGTGTCCATCTCTGGATTTTCCGCCTCATCGATATAAATGTTCAGAGATCCGTAATCGGTAATCCGGTAGCGTTCCTGAAACTCATACATGGCGTTCTTCACGGAATTGTAGATGTGTCTTTCCCGTTCCTCCGAAGCCATCCGGTCCCGCGCCAGCGCGTTCTGGAGCCGTCTCAGCTGCTGGTCCGCGTATCCCCCGAAGGACTGGATCGCCCTCCTTGAAAGGAACAAACGGCGGTTTTCCAGAAGCTCCCTCCCGATGGGAGACAGGTATAAGTAGTGCTCTTCATTCAGCCCCAGCAGCTCACAGGTGTTGGGATTGCACTCCAGCAAAAGCCGTATGATCTTGTTAAACGCATAGATTACCGTGTCCGTATTCTTATCTGTATACTGGTCATAAGAGGTCATTCCAATCAAATCGGATCTCCTGTTTAATGTCACTCCCCGGACATCAATATCACTGTTTTCCTGATTCGTTCCATAGGCATAACTGCCCGCCAGCCCCAACAGGATAATATGTTTTCCCAGATGGGGATCCGTTTTCAAAAAGCCGTACTGCGGTTGTGTCAGAAGCTGCTGTGTTAAATGCTGCTCTGTTTCACTCATGGGGGTTCCCCCTTTCCTGCAAATATAATACTTATAGTATAACTGCTCCCCGGAAAAATGCCAACAAGCGTTTAAAAATACCCGATTTTTCCATATCCAGGAACCATCGGGTACTTTGCAGCCATATCTATTCACTTTTCTTCAAGAGCCATTCAAGCACATTTCTTTTTTTAATTCCTTCATAATCCACATTGTTGAACAATTCATCCAACGTTAAGAGATACTTGGGATAATTGTCCTGGATTGTTCTGAGGGGTGCAAGTTTCCTTTCCAGAGTCGATTCCTCCAATGTGGTCGCCGCCACCTGATAATAGATGGTTTCCTCCGGACTTATCGCCACAAAATCCACTTCGCCGTCACTCAGCTGTCCGACATAAACCCGGTACCCGCGGCGCAGCAGCTCCAGATAAACAATATTTTCCAGGATATGCCCCACGTCGCTGTCCTTTCCCCGCACAAGGACATTTCGCAGACCGATATCGACCGTATAGTATTTGCTTTGCTGTGTTAAATACTGCTTCCCCTTTATATTGTAACGCCCCGCTTCGTATAAAAGCAGGCTGTCGGTCAGACCGCGAAGATATTTGTCCACAGTTTTCTGATCCACTTTTGTCCCCTGCGATTTCAGCGTATTGGCTATCTTTGTGGGGGATACCAGATTCCCAATGTTATGCAGCATAAATTTTGCTACATTCTCCAAACTGGTAACATCGGATATATTAAGCCTGGCGACCACATCTTTCAAGAGAACTGTGTGATAGATATCCATCAGATACTCTTTTGCATCCCTTTGTTCCAGTCCCAGCCTCGTAACATACGGAAATGAACTAAATTCCAGATACCTGGCAAACTTCTGCTGCATGGAAAGGCCGGTCTCGGTCAGCGCACCACAGAATTCAGAAAAGGAAAGAGGCAGCATCAACAAAAGTTAGGATTTAATTCCTAACTTTTCTCCTTTTCATTCCATTCAAGGATTATTTTCCTAATTTTTTAAAAAAGCGGAAACCGCCTTCTTCAATCCGGCCGCTTCCGCTTTTTCACACATTACCTTCTGTTTTTCCAATCACATCTCAATACTATTTCCTACCGCTTCTTCCCACAGCACTTCTTATATTTCTTCCCGCTTCCGCACGGACACGGATCGTTAGGATAGATTTTCTGAACGTTCCTGCGCGGTTGTGCGGCCTGGCTGAAGCCTCTGGTCACCATCTCATGAGGCGTATACCCACGGTTCAGCACCATACGCGTACTGTTCCACACGTCCATGATCTGGCTGGTGAACTTCTCCAGTTCCTCCTGCCCGCGGAATATGACTCCATAAGTCTCAAGCTCGTCTACCACGGTCTGTAAATCGGAGCCGACACTGATTGCAGACTGGACATCCCGTAAAATATACGGAATCCGCTCGTCTCCCACGCCCAATCCTTTTGTTAAGAATTCTCCAAATTGCTGCAGCTCCCTGCTCATCAGGAATCCGCCGTTGTCCGCCATCCACTCGATTTCCCGCAGATTCGGAATGTAGTAAGGGACGTTCCGCTGTCTGCTGTACAGTTCGTCATACGACTTCTGCTCGGCCAGCACACAGTCCACGAACCGGCCTTCGATCAGCTCCACCTGGGGACGGGCTGCATACAGTATCCTGTACGCGTCTGTCAGTTCCTCTTCTGTCAGTTTTTTCGCTTCATACTTATTGAATATCTCCAGAACCAGGGAGACCGGAGTCACCGCGTACAGCGCGTTAGCGGCGCACAGATAATCTCCGATGCGGCTGATCCGCCCCCTTACCGCCTGAAACGCTTCCGTATTGATGGCTTCATACGCCTGCTTCACATCGTCGGCCACCGTATAGAGTTCAGGGCTCATCTCCATTGTCACATAGCCCCCGGCATAGAGATAATCCATATTTTCCTGTTCAAAATAGGAAATATGGCCTTCTCCCTGCAGAACCTGTTCAAACAGCCTGATCTCTGCATCTCTCGCACAGACAAAGTAGTCGCTCATCACCTCCGGACAGAGCATATATTCCGCCGTCTTACGGATCAGTTCTTCCTTTTTAAGCTTCGAATATCCGCTTAAGCCGTGGCGCTTTGCCAGCTCTGTGATGGTCTCCTTGTCGTAAAACCGGAAGATGTCGGCCAGCGTTACACCTTCCTGCTCTGGCATGCCGCCATCAGGGAAAGCCAGCTGTTTAAGCGCTTCATTGACCAGATCCGCATCATACTCGCGCATTCCCTGGCTCTCGGCCCACTCTTTATAATCAAATCCGTTTTCTTCGTTATACGCGGCCAGCCTCTGCGGGTCCGCCAGCGTATCCAGAAGCTGATAGTATCCGCAGATTCCGCCGCAGTCCTCCGGTATGACGTCGCCCTTATACTTCGTCACCCGTGCATACGGCTCCGTATCTTCCTCCAGAAACTTTTCCACCTCGACGGTATGTTCCCAGTTATCTCCCAGATCGTATGTATATGTAAATTTCTTCGTATCAGCCACCAGTTCATCGATAACCGTACCGCTGGAGATGGTTCCGGGCATGTCAAAGTCTTCCTCCATCCTGTCATCTCTCACCCGAATTCCCATTGTACGGAACTCAAACTCATAGAGATGGTAATCCGACCAGCAAAACACGGCCTGAATAATCTGGTGCAGCTGCTCAAACGATATCCCCTGAGGAACCAGAACCCTTCTCCAGATTGGTGGTTTACTCCCTTTTATAACAATCTTGAACTGATAAGCTCCCATGAAAATTTCCTCCTGCTTTAAATAAAGAGTCCTGCGCCTCGCTTCATATATAAAAAACGGCGCCATGACAATTTACCACAAATCTACTGCTCCTGTCCAGTCTATTTGCATATTTTTCTTCGAACCGCCCGCTCCCAGACACACAAAAACAGGCAGCCGACTGCATAACAGGCCAGATCCTTCACGTCAAACACCGAACCGAGCACGATTCTGGCGAATCTGCTGCCGGACAGCCCCAACAGCGTCACAAGGTCAAAATACTGAAGCACCTCCACGCATGCCGCGAATAAAAATACGTAAAACGGCATCAGCCGCACCTTTACCGGTACAAAGATCCTGACGAAACAGTATACCACAAGAACCACCAGCATGTCCCCCACATAGGGTCGTATCACTCTGTCGTGAACATACAGGGCAATCAGCGTTTCCACCGCCATCAGCACCAGAAACGCAGCTCCGTACAGCAGACGCAGCTTCTTATCTCTCTCTGTCATTTCCCTCATCGCGAAAGCCCCTTTCCTCTTCATACGATTATCATAGCGGAGAACACGCATGATTGCAACAAAAAAGAATACCGCAGCAGTTCTACGCTTCCAACCGTTTCGGCCAGTCGCTTCCCTGCTGCGGTACTGTGATTTTTATCTTATTTCCATTCTCTGCAACCGGGGAATCATCCGATGATCTCCATCTCCTTGGAATCCCGATTCAAGCTTACGGCGCCGTCCGCCGTAATCAGCATCAGATCCTCGATCCTTACCCCCAGCTCGCCCGGAAGATAGATTCCCGGTTCACAGGAAAAGATCATGCCCTCCTGCACAACGTCCTGGTTCGCGGAAGAGACATCTCCTGCGTCATGCACCTCGATTCCGATGCAGTGGCCGAGACGGTGTGTAAAGTACGGGCCGTACCCTGCCTCCGTGATGATGTCCCTTGCCACCTTATCAATCTCACAGAACTTCATGCCCGGCTTCATGGCCGCCTGTGCGGCTAAATTAGCCTTCTTGACGATCTCGTACACTTCCCTGCCCTTTTCACTGGCGCTCTTATAGAAAAACGTTCTGGTCATGTCGGAGCAGTAGCTGTTCTTCTTGCATCCCACATCGAAGAGCACGCAGTCGCCGTCTTTTAAAACGGTTCCATCCGGCTTATGATGGCCGATGGCGGCATTGGCCCCAAAGCTTACCAGCGGGCCGAAGGAAGGCCCTTCTGTCCCCAGCTCCTTGTAGATCGCGCACATTCCGGCAGCAACCTCCAGCTCCGTCACGCCCTCCTTTATGAGACCGCGGAAACGGCCCATGGCCTCGTCATTTAACCGGGAGGCCAGAATCATCTTTTCTTTCTCTTCCCCGTCCTTGATCCGGCGGGCTCCATCCACACATTCGGATGCATTTTTATAGGAGGAACCGGCTCCCAGTTCCATCAGCTCCAGAAGGAATCTGGCCGCCATCTTCTTATCGATCCCCAGCGGCTTCTCATGGTCTGTACAGTCCGCTATCATCCGGCAGGCCGGGTCTGTATCGGAAAACCACACCTTTTCGATTCCGATATCACCGTCCACGGTAAACAGTTTATTGATAAACAGCTTATTGTTTCCATTTTTATTTAAATACAATGCCAGCAAACGTTCATTGGGCAGAATCCATCTGCCAGTCAGATAAAAGACCGACGGCGGATCGCTGATAATCATCTGCTCCAGCCCCATCTCTTCCATATTATGTAAGACGCAGCTTACTCTCTCTTCAAACATATTCCTGCCTCCTTTGTTCCCTTAAACTCCGTAGAATACAGGCGCTCCTGGTCCTAACGGCAGACCGATGATCATCCAGACAGCTAAAAGCAGCGACCAGAAGAATAAGAATGCCATAGAGTACGGAAGCATGGAGGAAACCAGCGTTCCCCACCCGGTATCCTTGTCGTATTTCTTCATAATCGTCAGGATATACGGAATCCATGCGATAACGGGGGCGATGATATTGGTTGTGCTGTCACCGATCCGGTAAGCCACCTGAGTCAGCTCCGGAGATAATCCCATCTTCATAAACATCGGCACGAATACCGGGGCAAAGATCGCATATTTCGCGGAGGCGGAAGCCATAAACAGGTTGACAAAGCCTGCAACCAGGATAAAGCAGACCACGAGAACTACGGAGTTGACATTTAAGCTCTTTAACAGTTCCGCGCCCTTAAAGGACAGAACACGGCCGATATTGGTATAGCTGAAGTAATTGGTAAACTGGGCCGCTACAAACGCCATGGCCACAAAACCGGATATGGAAGCGATGGCCTTATTAAAGGAAGACACCACATCCTTATCGGATTTGAAGGTACCGCACAGTTTTCCATATACAAAAGAAGGAATGAAAAACAGCAGGGTGAACAGCGGAATGATCGCGTTCATCAGGGTGGAACCGTCGATTAAGCTGCCGGTCTCCGGGTTTCTCATAAAGGAATTTTTCGGAATACAGCAGATGATGTAGAATGCCGCGATTCCTACGAATACCCAGTTAGCGGCCTTCAATGCCTTCTCTTCCTTAGCGGAAATGCTGTCGGACGCCTCGATTAAAGTTCCGTCTCCATTTTCCTTATACGGCCCAAGGCGCGGGATGATCACACGCTCGGTGATATAGGTTCCCACAATGGTAATCAGAATGGTCGATACAATCATAAAGAACCAGTTGCCCAGCGGTGTAACCGTATAGGACGGATCCAGTGTCTGAGCCGCCGCGGTGGAGAAACCGGATAATGTGGCATCCGCGGAACCGATCAGTAAGTTTGCGGAGAAGCCGCCGGATACACCGGCAAATCCGGCTGCGATACCTGCCAGAGGGTGCTTTTTGTATGCCTTGAAAATCATGGCTGCCAACGGGATAAAGACAACGTAACCGGCATTTTCGGCCACATTTGTCATAACGCCGATAAAGACGACCATCGGAGTCACCAGCGCGGCCGGTGTCACCTTGACTACCTTGCGGATCAGGCCGTTTAAATAGCCGGAGCTTTCCGCCACACCGATTCCCAGCATGATAACGATGGTAAAGCCCAGCGGCGCATAGCTGGTAAAGTTGGTTACCGCGGAGGTCAGCATATACTGAAGCCCCTTAACGCTGAACAGGCTGACGATGGATACTGTGGCCTCCTCCACCGTGCCGCTGCCTGAATTGTACATATCACCTGCGGCGCTCCACCCAAGGGCTGAACCGATACCGGAGACGATGACTACTACCACTGCCAGGTAAAAGAATATGGTGAGCGGTGTCGGGAGTTTGTTCCCTGCGGCTTCGATCTTATCCAGAAAGCGCAGGATCCAGGAACGTTTTTTTGTCTTGGTTGTGTTTTTCATACTTTCTCCTTTATACATTATATTATTTACTGCCTATTTCGCAGTATTTGACGCGATCAGCGCGGCATCCCACACACCGGAAAACGGCGGGGAATAACACAAATCCATAAATCCCATCTCATCCACGGTCAGTCCGGCGTAGATGGCGATGGCGTAATAATTGGCCCTTGGAACCACGATTCCCTGTCCGTACGTCTCTGCCCCCAGGATCTTTCTCGTATCGGCGTCGTAGATCAGCTTGATATTCAGCTTCTCCGTGCCGTAATAGGAAGCGTAACTGTTGCCCGTAATCATATGGGCCTTGTAATGAAGCCCTCTTGCCTTCGCCTCCTTCTCGGATAAACCGACCTTGGCCGCATCGATGCCGAACAGCCGCAGCGCGGAGCTTCCGATCAGCTTAAATGGCTTCGGCTGCACACCGCCTAAAATGTCGCCGATGATTCTGCCCTGTTTGTTGGCATTGGTTCCTAAAGGCGCATACAGATAGTCGCCGGTGACTGCGGACTTCATAATGCTGCAGTCGCCTGCCGCGTAAACGTCCGGGATACTCGTCTCCATCCGCTCATTCACGCAGATTGCCCCGTTTCCGGCCTTCTCCACATTGGTGATAAAGGATGTGGCCGGTGCGATTCCCGCGCTGTTGATCACCATATCCGCCGGGATCTCCTCGGTCTCTTCCCCTCGCCGCAGCACAGCCCGCACGATGCGGCCGTCTTCCTCCACCAGACTCTGCACCATGGTTCCCACGCGCACGGTCACACCGTTTTCTGCAAGCTCGGCTTCCAGCGCCTCGCTGATCTCGGTGTCAAGGGCCGGAAGCACGTGCTCAGCCAATTCCACGACCGTAACCTCTTTGCCGTAATGTCTGCACGCCTCGGACAGCTCCAGCCCGATAAATCCGGCTCCGACGATGACTACATGGCGCTGTTTCTCATCGAATAACGCCTGTTTCACCCTGGTTCCATCCGCCACGTCGCGGATCTCGAATAAATTGCTGTAAGAACGGTCAAACGGCGGAAAATGGCGCACCCCCGCTCCGCTTCCGATCACCAGCTTGTCATAGATATCGTCAAACACCTCTCCAGTCTGCAGATTCTTCACTGTCACGGTCTTGGCATCCGTATCCACGGCCGTCACCTCATGGTAAATCTTTACCGGGATCCCGCTCTTCGCAAATTCTTCCGCCGTTCTGGCGATCAGTTCCTTCCCCTGTTTGATATGATCGGAAATATAAAACGGAATTCCGCAGGCGCCAAAGGATACCTCTCCGCCTTTCTCATAAACCACGATCTCGACCGCGTCGCCCAGAAGCCTTTTTAACTTGGAGGCCGCCGACATTCCGGCGGCAACTCCCCCGATAATCACTGTTTTCACTCTCTCACCCTTCTTTCTACGATAATCGCATTTGTCATACAGCCAGTTACATTAATGAGTGTTCTCGGCACATCGCCGATGGGATCGACGGCAATCATCGGTCCGAGGCCGTTCACCGCGCCGGTGATACCGCTGCCCATCACGGCTCCGAATTCCGCCATGGTGGCCGTACCCGGAACACCGGTAATTCCATAGGAAACCAGTACGATAACCACCACCAGGCCGAACACCAGCGCCGGTGTCATGGTAAGTCCGCTTAAGCCTGCGGCAAATACCGCTGCCATCGCCGGGAACATGGCGCCGCATCCCTGCATTCCTGAAGAGATGGCGTAGGCGGATACCTCGTCGGTAATCTCCTTTTTAAGTCCCAGCCCAGCCGTAAGCGCTTCCTGCGCATCGGGGAGGCAGGCGGAACCGGAACGGGTAACCAGCGCCTTTTTCATCGCCGCCTTTCCCGCCCGGAAAAATGCCGCCGGGCTCATACCGGAAACTGCGCACAGTATCAGCTGTACTGCCAGCATGGCCAGAGAGGCCGCACAGAGAACTGCCAGCATCTTCACCAGCATGAGGAGAAACGCCGGGCCATACGCCGCCGTAAACGCCGCCATGACAGCGGCCGCCCCCATGGGCTTGTAGGCGATAACGGCCTTGCACACACTCGTAATTACAGAGAAAGCGGCATCTGTAACGTCCAGAAACGGCTTTACCGTATCCATATATTTACCGGACATTCTCCGGGCTGCAATGCCAATCAATACGGCAAACACAAAGATTCCCACCACATTGCCGGTAAGAAAATCGAAACCGATTCCCGATGGAATCAGATGCGCAATCGAGTCGGTGATCTTCTGTCCCTCCCCGATTTCCCAGGAAAAGACTGCAGTATCTGCTCCCGGCGCCGCGCCCACTTTAAAGCAGAGGCCAAGGCAGGCCCCAATCAGAGCGCTGACCGCAAGCATCAGCGTATTGACCCATTTTTTCCATTTTATTAGCGGCGTCTCTGTCTTTACAAGAGGCGTGTGGATAACAAGACGTACCCCTGCGACAAAGATGGCCGGAGCGATCAAAAGCTGAAACAGGGAAACATATCCGTTCCCCACCAGGGAGAACCAGCGGCCCAGATCCGCGGCATATACTCCTGTGCGGCCGGACAGTCCCCATACGATCAGCCCGTATACGGTTCCAATCCCTGTTCCGATCAGCACACGGGCCGCAAATGTAAACTTTTTCTTTGGCAGGCGGCTGATTCCGAACAGCAGACCGAAAAACACGATCACTCCCGCCAGGCTCTCCACCCTCGTTAATCCTAAAAACTCTATTATATTCATGAAATGCATATGGAGACTTGTGTCTTTAGACATGAGAGGAATTATACCCCTCCTGACTCTATCACGAGCTCCTTCTCCTTTTTAGTTTTTCAAACATTTGTTTGCTTTTTACTCATATATATGGTAAAATATACTCAAAGTATAAACCTGTTATGAGGTAAAAATCTATGAAAACTATTACTATTACTGCTAAAATCAAACTATACCCTACATCAGTGCAGATGGTTATTTTGAATAAGACCTTGTCTGTTATCCGGGATGTACTGAACTTTGTCTCTGCATTCGTTTTTGGACAGGAAGGTATCCGCTATCTCGAATTAGACCATGCCTTATATTACCCTGTCAGACAGCAGTTCGGACTACGCTCTCAGATGACTCAGAGTGCGTTTAGGACGGTCCTTGCAAAATATCAATCCATGAAAAGCAATGGACACCCATTTTCGAAAGTATCTTTTCGAAACTTCGAGTATGATCTGGTCTGGAACCGGGATTACTCCATATCGGGTCAGTCTGTCAGCTTAAATACCCTTTCCGGCAGGTTACATATTCCCTTTGAATTAAAAGGGATGGAACACTGGTTTTGTGCCGGCGGACGCTTTGGCACAGCCAAACTAATTCGAAAAAACAGGAAATATTATCTGCATATTCCGGTCACTCTGGAAGTAGAGAACAGGAATATCTTAAACCATATCGTTGGAATTGATCTGGGTGTCAACCATTTGGCAGTTTCCTTTGATGATGAAGGGAACACCAGGTTCTTTTCCGGCCGCGCAGTCAAGGAAAAGCGCGCGAAAACACTTGCCCTGCGAAAGCGCCTGCAGACATGTGGAACAAAATCAGCAAAGCGAAAGCTTAAAAAGCTCCGTGAGAAAGAAACCCGTTACGTAACCGCGGTAAATCATGCGGTTACGAAGGCACTTATCTCACAGTATGGAGCCGGAACGCTTTTTATTATAGAGGATTTAACCGGGATACGCACTATCACAGAACATGTCCGTTTAAAATCCCGGTATACAATGGTCTCCTGGGCATTCTATCAGTTCCGGGAGATGCTGGAATACAAAGCCGCGCTGTCGCAGTCAGAAGTCCTTGCGGTGGATCCGAAGTACACCAGCCAGAGTTGTCCGGTCTGCGGAAATACGACAAGGGCTAACCGTAACAGAAAAAAACATGAATTTTGCTGTACTGTATGCGGTTACCGAAGTAATGACGACCGAACCGGAGCCATAAACATCTACCATAAAGGGTGTAATACTCTGTTCGCAGAGGCCTGTCAGGCATAACCAAAACAGGCGGGCTGCCGTCAATCAGCCTATTGTAGCCAGTGTTTGAGGTAGGAGACATGAACCACATGTCGTACTACGCGTAGTTGAGTTACAAGCCCGTGCCCGGGCCCGGGCCCGCCCTGCTTCATCGGGCATTGGACATGAGTAATTGACGAATCGTTCCTTTCTGTCAGCATTCCGTCATAATACGGATTATTTCCTTATCTGTCTCTCTCATTCCATCTTTTCCGAGACGGCCCACATTGGTGATTGTATTTTCCACTCCCTTGGACACGATGCCGTCACCGCCTTTAAACTGCTGACCATTGATATACATATAGTATCCCATGATTCCGGCGTCCACCGCGGCCGCGATCTTACCCGCACAGGACGGCTTGGCGCCGTCGCAGATAATGCCCGACACAATGGCAAGGCCGTTGACGAGGGTGTGGGCGATGGTCTTATAATCGGCCTCCAGCAGGAATGCGATTCCGCATCCGGCCCCGCATCCCGCGCTGACCGCTCCGCAGTAGGCGGACAGACGGCCGATTCCCGTCTTCTGGTGGATCGTGATTAAATTCGAGAGCACCAGGGCGCGGTAGAGTTCTTCCTCGCTGGAGCCCAGTTCTTTCGCATACTCAATCACAGGCAGGGATGCGGTCATACCCTGATTCCCGCTTCCGGAATTGATAATAACGGGAAGCTCGCATCCGCTCATACGGGCGTCCGATCCGGCCGCAGCCGCAGCCCTTGCCCGGACGCGGATATCGTCACCGTAGGCCATCAACAGGACACTGCCAATATTGGCGCCCCAGTCGTTCTGGAGGCCGTCCTCCGAGATCGCGCTGTTATAGGCAATCTGGCGTCCTATAACGTCTCTCACCTCCTCCAAGTCCACCGTTTTGGCAAAATCGTAGATATCTTCTACATTTAAGAGGCTCCGGTCCGCCATCTGCGCCTCCCTGGCAGCCACGGCTCCCACTTTGTAAAGGACCTCTCCATCCTTCTCGATCAGCACAATATTTGTATGATACCCGGCAATCCGCACTTTCACGCAGGAACCGCCGCCGGATACCGTCACTGCCATGTCGAGGATTTCATCCGTCTCCAGCGGCCTCACAGATATCTCCGCATTCTGTAAATACGCTTTTATCTCTGCCTTCTGTTCCTCAGTCACGCCTGAGATAACTTCCAGAATTCTGGAGGCATCCCCTGCTGCAATGCCGGCCGCCGCCGCGGCTTCAATGCCCTTTAAGCCGCCTGTGTTGGGAACAATAACACTCTTTACATTTTTCACTATATTGCCGCTGGCTTCCACCACACAGCGTTCTGGAAGGCAGCCCAGCACCTCTCTGGCTTTCGCCGCACAATAGGCCAGAGCAATCGGCTCCGTACACCCCATGGCAGGCACGAGTTCCTCTTTTAGAATCTGTACATAGGTCGAATATTGAATTCCGGTACGTTCCATGATTTCCCTCCGATTGGTTTATGTATTTTTTATAATTTTATAAGAAAATTTTATCTTATTCTGACCGATATGTCAATGAATTTAATAATATTTTTTTATTGTAATAATAATTTATTTTCTCTTTCATCAAAACAATGGGAAAACACAAAAAAAAAGCCTGAACTTTCGTCATTCAGACTTCTTTTCCATAGATCTTCCTAATCCATACATCTCTCTATCCATACATCTTGCTATTTAATTGTGCGGTTCCGGCCTTAAGATTTCTTTTGCAGCTTGGACTGATAGCGGTACACACTCGCCTCAGAGCAGCACAGATACTCCGCCACCGCGCCCACCGCGCCCTTTAACTGAAACAGACCCGCCTGGCTTAACTCGCCGATGATCTCAATCTTCTCCTGCTGCGTCAGCCGCTCCCTGACCTTCGGTTCAGAAGATCCAACCACGGAGATCACGGCCTTCTTCATCATATCGCCGATCACGTCCTCAGAGAAATTCTCCACAGGCCCGGAGCAGACGATATCCGAATGAGGGCCCTGTCCCATCAGTCCCATGCCGCTCAGCTGCCGGATACTCTCCATGGCCTGCTCATACGGCGTCATATCGATGTTGATACAGAGCTGTCCGACCAGCTTCCCTTCCTCTCTGATAAAATACGTCGAGGCGCGAAGCCTCTTATCAGGCGCCGCCTTCCCCTCGTAATTCACCACGTAATCCTTTTCCTTCCACTCCTCATTGGCCAGTACGGACAGCGTAAAATCCGTAATCGGAGCCCCGATCGTCCGGCCGCTGACATGGCCGTTGGCGATCGCGATAATATCGTGATTTGGTTTGCGGCAGTCCCTTAAGACGACCTCCGCGTTTTCTCCCAGCACCTCTCCCAGAAAATCAACCAGTTTTTTATAATAATCCAGTATATCCAATTCCATATTTCCTTTCCCCGTCAATCAAAACTCTTTTTTCATTATAACAGAGGTAATTCTGTTCCGCAACCGATTCCACCATTCGCAGGAGTGAACTGTAACTATATATACGAATCCGCCTTAGTAAAAATAGAATCCCACTTCCTGCTGCGCAAAGAAAATGCCGCAGGCAGACGGCATAACCATCTCCTGCGGCATTTTCATCTATGTAAACTGTTCGTAATAATTTGGCGAAGCCGGTCACATCAAGCGCGCTTTTCTTTATGACCATGGCTTCTTCTATGTTCAATCCCTCTCGGGCTTTCTGATACCTATCATACACGGCAAATGTGTCCAAAATTTGTTGTATGCCTAAAGCCTTTCTAAAAAGTATGAAAAACTCTTTAACATTTTCATAAGTGCTTCTAATCCGGCGACTTTACACATCTTTTACAAAACCTATACTAAATCCTGATATCTTCTGCTTCCATTCCTTAGTATACTCCAGATGTCAGATAAAAGTCAAAACCCCCGCCGCAGGCGGCAGGATTTTTGACTCTCGCGGCAGTCGCCAAATGGACGCGCAAGCGTGACCGTTTAGCTCATTGCTCGCAGAAATAAATGTAAGAAATCATATCAGAAAAAGAGGAGAGGCAATTATGAAAAAGAATATGGTAAAAACACTTGCACTTGCCGGAATGGCAGTTTTAACAATGGGAGCCCTGGCTGGCTGCGGCAGCAACACAACCGAGTCAACCGCGGCGCCAACCACCGCACAGTCAGAGGCTGAAGCGACCACAGCAGGTACTTCCTCCGCTGAGACAACCACCGCGGCTCCTGCGGCTTCCGCAGACTTAAAGGGTTCCATCAGCATGGTAGGTTCCACCTCCATGGAAAAATTTGCAACCGCGCTCAGCGAAATCTTCATGGAAAAGTATCCGAACGTAACGGTTCAGGCCGAATTCGTCGGCTCCGGCGCCGGAGTGGAAGCAGTGAATAACGGCTCCGCAGATATCGGCAACTCTTCCCGTGATTTAAAAGACGAAGAGAAAGCTAACGGCATCGCCGAAAACATCGTAGCCATCGACGGCATTGCAGTCGTTGTCGATCCGGCCAATGCCGTGGAAAACTTGACGAAGGATCAGCTGACCTCCATCTATAACGGTACAATCACCAACTGGAAAGACGCAGGCGGCGCAGACCAGCCGATCGTAGTCATCGGCCGCGAGTCCGGTTCCGGTACAAGAAGTGCTTTTGAGGAAATCCTCGATGTCGCTGACGCCTGCAAATACAGCAATGAGTTAGACAGCACCGGCGCAGTTATGGCAAAGGTTGCTTCCACACCAGGCTCCATCGGATACGTTTCCTTAGACGTTCTGGACGACACGGTTAAGACCTTAAAGCTGGACGGCACAGAGGCCACTGCGGATAATATCAAGGCCGGCACCTACTTCTTAAGCCGCCCGTTCGTTATGGCAACCAAAGGAGAAATCTCCGAGCAGAACGACCTGGTAAAAGCATTATTTGACTACATCTACTCCGATGAAGGCACCGAATTAGTGAAATCCGTTGGTTTAATCCCGACAAACTAAAAGCCTGACGGCTGAATCAGACATCGTAAAAAGGGACGTAGAAGGCGATCAGACACTACGTTCCTTTTATCCGCATAATGAAAGGAGCCATCTTATGCACCCGAAATCTTACTCCATCTTTGCCGGACGCGGCAGCAAATCCGCGGTGGAACATGCGGCGCAGATTATCTTTACCGTCTGTGGTTTCTTTGCCGTCCTGGCGGTCGCTTCCATCACGATTTACATGATTGTAAGCGGTACCCCCGCTCTCTTTAAAGTGGGAATCGTCGATATCCTGTTCGGCACCGTCTGGAAACCGGAAGCCGCAGTCCCCGCCTTCGGTATCCTCTATGTTATCCTGACTTCCATTGCCGGAACCGCTCTCGCCATTTTAATCGGAGTTCCCATCGGTGTTATGACGGCCGTTTTCCTCGCCGAAGTGGCGCCGCCAAAGCTGGCCGGAATCGTTCGCCCGGCGGTGGAACTGCTGGCCGGAATCCCCTCCGTCATCTACGGCCTTCTGGGAATTCTGATCCTGAATCCGCTCATGTATAAGCTGGAACTTAAGATTTTCGAGGGCTCCACGACCCACCAGTTCACGGGAGGCGCCAATTTGATCTCCGCCGTCCTGGTTCTGGCCCTGATGATTCTCCCCACAGTCATCAACATCAGTGAATCCGCTCTCCGCTCTGTTCCCAGAGAGCTGCGAAGCGCCTCCCTGGCCCTTGGTGCCACAAAGATTCAGACAATCTTCCAGGTCGTGCTCCCTGCGGCGAAATCAGGTATTATTACTGCCATCGTTCTGGGCACCGGCCGCGCCATCGGTGAAGCTATGGCGATCAGCCTCGTATCGGGAAGTTCGGTTAATTTCCCCCTTCCTTTCAACTCCGTCCGTTTCCTGACGACGGCGATTGTTTCGGAAATGTCCTACTCGGCGGGCCTTCACAAACAGGTGCTCTTCACCATCGGCCTCGTCCTGTTCGCTTTTATAATGATCATCAATATTTCTCTGACCAGGCTGTTAAAGAAAGGAGATGTACAGCATGACTAACGAAATCGCAGTTCCTCTTCACAAGGATACCGTCATAAAAAACAGCATCTGCCGCAGGCAGACGCGGGTTTCTGACTCCATACTCACGTTTTTGATCTATCTGAGTGCATCCATATCCATCCTGATTCTGGTCGGTATCATGGGATACGTGTTCTTTCGGGGAATCTCACAGATCAACTGGGAATTCCTAAGCACTGTTCCCAGCACGATAAAGGGCACCTTCGGAATCCTTGGAAATATCGTCAATACCTTATATATCGTCGTTATCACGCTGCTCATCGCCACCCCGCTGGGTGTGGGAGCCGCCATTTACTTAAATGAATACGCAAAGGGAGGCCGTGCCGTCCGCCTCATCGAATTCACCACGGAGACGCTCTCCGGTATCCCTTCTATCATTTTCGGTTTGTTTGGCTACGTATTCTTCGGTACGACACTGGGTTTAGGCTATTCCATTTTAACCGGAGCCCTGACGCTCTCCATCATGGTCCTGCCGCTGATCACCAGAACCACACAGGAAACGCTTAAGACAGTTCCCGACAGCTACCGCTCCGGCGCACTGGGAATCGGCGCCACCAAATGGTATATGATCCGTACCATTCTGCTCCCCAGCGCCATGCCCGGCATCGTAACCGGCGTCATTCTGGCCATCGGCCGTATCGTGGGCGAATCCGCCGCCCTCTTATTCACCGCGGGAAGCGGCTACTTACTGGCAAAGGACTTTTTCGGAAAAATCTTTGAATCCGGCGGTACACTGACGATCCAGCTCTACCTTTCCATGCAGAAAGCCAAGTACGACCAGGCCTTCGGCATCGCGGTGGTTTTGCTCCTCATTGTCCTCGCCATCAACGGCCTTGCCAAATATTTATCCCACAAATTCAACACGGAGGTTAGAGAATAGTGAATACCAGTACAGTAAAAATAGCAACCGACGGCCTGGACTTATATTACGGCACCAATCACGCCTTAAAAAATGTCTCTATGGAGCTGTATACCAATAAGATTACCGCCTTCATCGGCCCCTCTGGCTGCGGAAAGTCCACATTTTTAAAGACTTTAAACCGTATGAACGACCTTGTGCCCAATGTGAAAATCGAAGGTGAGGTTCTGCTGGACAACGAAAATATCTACGACCAGAGAGTCGATACCACCCTTCTCCGCAAAAAGGTAGGCATGGTATTCCAGCAGCCGAACCCATTTCCCATGAGTATTTACGACAACGTGGCCTACGGTCCCAGAATCCATGGAATTCACAGCAAATCGGAGCTGGACGATATCGTGGAAAAGAGTTTAAAGGGCGCGGCCCTCTGGGATGAGGTGTCCGACCGCTTGAAGAAATCCGCCCTTGGCTTATCCGGCGGACAGCAGCAGCGTCTCTGTATCGCCAGAGCCCTGGCCGTGGAGCCGGAGGTACTTCTGATGGACGAACCGACCTCCGCCCTCGATCCTATTTCCACACTGAAAATTGAGGACCTGATGGATGAGCTGAAGAGCAGGTACACGGTGGCGATCGTGACCCATAACATGCAGCAGGCCACCCGCATTGCCGATTATACCGCATTTTTCCTGGTTGGCGAGGTGGTTGAATACGCCACCACCACGGAGCTGTTCTCCTCTCCAAAGGATTCCAGGACTGAGGACTATATCACCGGACGTTTCGGCTGATCCGTTTTAACTTATGTAAACTTAATTCAGAAAGGATTTACTTAAAATGACGACAAGAATCAATTATGACCACGAGCTGACGCTGTTAAACGATGACATCAAGCAGATGGGATACATGGTGGAGTCTTCGATCGAACAGTGTTTTATCGCATTTGAGGATCAGGATTTCGAAAAAGCGGAGGGAATTATCCGGGGCGACCGCACCATCAATGATTTAGAGCGCTCCATTGAGGCCCGCTGCCTCTCCCTGATTCTCCGCCAGCAGCCGGTAGCCGGCGATCTGCGGGTCGTATCCAGCGCCTTAAAGGTAGTCACGGATTTAGAACGAATCGGTGACCATGCCTCCGATATCGCGGAACTTATCCTGCGCATCCGTGGGGAGCACATCTACCATGTGGTGCGTCACATTCCGGGAATGGCCATGGCCGCCCGCGAGATGGTGCGAAGCGCCATAGACGCCTTCATCTCCCAGGACATCACCGCCGCTAAGACCATCGAAAAGCAGGACGATATCGTGGATGAACTGTTCACCAAGGTAAAAAACGATGTAATCGATCTCCTGAAGCAGTCCGCCGAGCACGCCGACCAGTGCATCGATCTTCTGATGATCGCAAAATACTTAGAACGCATCGGCGATCACGCCGTTAATGTCTGCGAATGGACGGAATTTGCGAAGACGGGCGCTTTGAAGAACGTTCGGATTCTGTAGGGTGGATTAGAAGAAGGTGCCGCTAGTGGCTTTAAAATTATTGAAAGCCACTGGCGGCACCTTTTATGAGTTATAGGCGTTTGATAAATGCCTCCCACATGTGTCCGCCGTCAGTCACTGGTATAGTATCCCATAAGGAATTTCGCACACGGTTCATCCTGATAATTGTATACATAAAGATAATTGCCGGACGTCCGGGTATAGAAGCATTCCTCGATAGTCGAGACAGCCCCGAACGCGTTTCTGGATTCCAGCGTCTTCACCAAAACGCCATCCCGGTATATGTAATCGCTGGAGCTCGATGTTCCCCCCGAATCATTGACAGATAAATAGGCCATATGATCGTTCACGATAATCGGAAACATCATAATCTCCCTGCCGCCGGGCAGCTTACTCTTATCGAACTCGAAGAGACATTTTCCCCTCATATCATAATAATAGTTACGGCTGCCTTTCTCGATCACGGCTATATTTTCCTGGAATTCAGTGCCAATTATGGAGACCGCGTCCGAAGTCACATCCAATTTCATCGCAATCTCCGGATTGTGCTCCATGAATTCCTTCACATCGTAGTAGAGCTCCTCGCAGCCCTCTCCTTCCCATATTTTCTCATCCGACTGCACGCCTGTTTCTGTGATTGTTCCATTTTTATCCGCGTAGTCGTAGGTATAATGCCACTCACCCGACACGCCCGATTCTACCCATACCGCGTGTTCCAGCCCATAGCCATCTTTTGTGATAAAGATATCGCTGTACACCGGTTCGCAGACCCAGCGTTCTTCTGCGATGGAATAGAGACCGTAATTGCCGGTCAGAGTATCCTGCATGGTGAGCAGGCCGCGGCCGTCCCACACCATAAAAGGAGAAACCGCCTGACCACTTACATGACGGATAAATTTCATCAGATTCATGGAACGGTCGAACACGGCGATTCCATTTTCACCGTAAAGGTAATCCCCGTCTGCAAGTATGACTTCGCCCTTTGAAAGAGGAATTTCCGCCTTAAATACCTCGCCCTCCTCTTCAAAGCCCTGGGGAAGCGGCTTCTTCACGTCCCGGATACCTACGTAGCCCAGTGTATTGATCAGCGCCTGACCGTCATCCGACGTAAGCCATTCAAAGAGGCGGTATGCGTTTGAGTCCTTCGGTTCATCTTTCCGGACTGCTGCATAAAAATCGCTGACATAGGGATAGCTTCCATCCCGTATGGTATTACCGGAAGGCATCACGCCGTCGACCGCCATAAACTTCAGTTCCGGCTTCTGATACATATTTTTTGCATAATAGTATACGGAATAACCGAGGGCTTCTCCCGTGTTATCGTAGGCAGAGACCTTTTCGATCAGCTCTCCCATCTCTGAAACCACATAGTCCTGCGGCGCTTCCTCCATGGCGGTTCCCTTCATCACCAGCTTCTCCATGAGATTCTGGCTGCCGGAATCCTCAGGCCTTTGAAACGCCCGTATGACCTGGCTGCTGCCTCCCACCGCCTTCCAGTTTTTAATTTTACCGGAATAGATATCGATCACCTGCCGCCCGGTCAGGGATTTTACAGAATTCCCCTGATTCGCCATAAAGACCAGCGCGTCCCGGCCGATCGGTTTGATAATCAGGTTGTCGACCTCCTCCAGCCGTTTCTTCACGCTCTCGCCAGGCTCATAGGCGATGACGAGATCCGTTCCCCGACCCCAAATCAGGTTTAAATACGCCTGGGTCGTCTTGTCATGCCGGATAAAGCGTTCCGCCTCCTGCTCCGTGGCTCCCGTTGCAAGGCGGTAAATGGCCTGTGACAGTGGTATCGTCGCGGTGGAACCGTCAATCTTCGGAAATTCCTCTCTTCCCATCTTTGGACACGTCACCATCTCGGAGGGGGCGTTCTCTTCGGCTTCCTTTACCGCGGTCAGATTGCCGGTTTCCGACTCATTCAGCACGCGGTCATCGAAGGCGTCCGCCTCGACAGATGGCTGATACCACGATTTCCCTGAAAAATACGTATTCAGATCATCACTCTTAAACTTGCGTCCGTGCCTTGCGTAAATCTCATTCCTGGCAATGCGGAGTTCTTCCCTGGTGAGGGATGAAAGCTCCTCCTGCGTATAGATATGAGTCTGTGCATCCGGAAGAATATAATCATCGTCCCAGCTCCCTACCGGATAGGCTGGGACCTCTTCGGCGGTCTGGCTCTCCGTCTCCTGTTTCGTACTTTCCTCTTCACTGACACCGGACGTCACCGTCTCCGGGGCCGTCCCAGCCGGTTCCTGCTTACTTCCGCAGCCCACAGTTCCCAAACCAATGAGGAAGGCCAGTGCCACGGGCAGCAAATGAACTTTTTTCTTCATATCACACCTCGTTCGCGTAAACTATCATTTCCCTGCTTTTCTCCATCATACCATAAAGTCATTTTACCGTCATGATTTTGCAGAATGTTCTGGAATTTGTAAGAAATATCACGTAACAGTTCAGACGGCGAGAAAAAAGAGGCCGCGGTATCCTGAAATACCGCAGCCTCTCTTCTTACAATCTTATCTCATTCTCTTACAGCATCGCAGTTCCTCTGCAGTACGTCTGTGCCACATCGTAATTGTCTTCCAGCACGACGAAATCGGCGTCGAAACCTGCCACCAGTTTTCCCTTCCTGTCATCCACGCCGAGACATCTGGCCGGATTAATGGTACATGAATTAAGGGCCTGATCAAAGGGAAGAAGCGCGTCCTCAACCAGAATGCGGAGACCGCGGTTCATGTACAGCGTGCTTCCTGCGATCGTATCGGTGCCCTTTAAATAGGCAAGTCCACTCTCACTGATCTCGATATCGTGACCGCCCAGCTGATAGCTTCCGCCCGGAGGGCAGTGCTTTGCACGCAGGGAATCCGTCACCATGATGACGAAATCGCGGCCCTTTGCCGTAAAGTAATTGTTCAGCGCAGCCAGATGGGAATGGCAGCCGTCACAGATAATCTCTCCATAGATATCTCTTACCCGGAATGCGGTTCCTACAAGGCCCGGCTTCCTGTGATGGTAAGGCGTCATGCCGTTGTATACATGCGTCATGGAGGTAGCGCCATTGGCTATGCCCATCAGCGCCTGCTCGTAGGTTGCAGAGGAATGGCCCATGCTGACCACGACTCCGGTCTCCTTACAGTATTTTGTCAGAGCAAAATCCACGTCATGCTCCGGCGCCAGCGTAATGTATTTAATCAGCCCTTTCGCAGCCTCCTGATACCTCCGGAACTGGTCAACGGCCGCCTGTGCGATCGCCTCCGGCGGCTGGGCTCCCTTATAATCCATGTCGAGATACGGTCCTTCAAAATGAATTCCCAGGATCTCCGTGCCCTCATAGCCTTCTTCCACGACCGAGGCCACATTAGCCACAGCCTTCTCCAGGACATCCGGCATCTGTGTTACCGTGGTTGGAAGAATGGAGGTCACTCCTTCCTCCGGTATATGTTTCATCCAGTTTCGTAAGCCCTCCGGCTCTCCGTCATTGGTATCATATCCATAAGCTCCATGGGTATGCACATCGATAAACCCAGGAACAATCCTTTTGGTTCCATAATCCTGATCCACGGATCTTTCGCCATATTCGCGGACAGCAGTGATCTTTCCTTCTGCGACCTCGAGCTGAGCTGGTATAAACTGGCCTGCGATCCAGACCTTTTTACTTTGTATTATCATGACCATACACCCTCTCTTTCTTATCGCCGGCAGTCATCTGTCCGGCTATCCTTAGTATAACCAGTTCCCATCTCTATTTCAAGACCATTTTGAAAATAATTTTCAAAATTAAATTGGAAATAAAAAATGCGGTCCAGCGACCAGGAATATTCTTTCCGGTGCCGGACCGCGTACTCAAAGACTCTTTTATGTGGCTTCTTACATTCTTCTTATATCCTTACTTATATGATTACATCTCTTCTTCGTCGTCTTCCTCAACCGGATTTTGCTCCACCGGCCACCGGATTATAATGCGGAATAAGTCCGCCTCTACCTCTACATTCATCTTCCCATTCTGCAGCTCCACGAAACTCTTGGCAATCGCCATGCCCAGGCCGGAGCCTTCCGTGTTGCGCGACTGGTCGCCGCGGACGAAACGTTCCGTTATCTCTTCCGGATTAAAAGTAAGCTCGTTGGCTGACACGTTCTTCATGGTGATGACCACTCCGCCGTCGTCCCGTTTCATATCAATATACGCTCTGGTATTCGGCATACCGTATTTCATGATATTGGTCAGAAGATTGTCAAAGATCCGGTACGTCTTCTGGCTGTCCAGCGGCAGGACGATCTTCTCGTCCGGCAGATTCCACCGGAAATCAATGGTGGACTCCTCAATCTTATCGCTCAGTTCCAGACTCACCTCTTTTAACAGGCTTACAATGTCCACATCCACCAGATTGAGCGTCACATTATTGCTGTTGGCCTTGCTGATTTCAAACAGGTCCTCGATCAGGGATTTCAGCCGCATGGACTTCTGTTCCAGCACATCAATATAGGCTTTTCGCTGTTCCGGCACCGCATTGTCATCCTTTAGCAGGTTTACATAAGTAATAATCGCTGTCAGCGGCGTCTTTAAGTCATGGGACATATTAGTGATCAGATCCGTCTTCATCTTCTGGCTCTTAACTTCTTCATCCACAGCCACTTTAAAGCCGCTCTGTATCTTCTGGATCTCCGTCTTAAACGGTTCAAACACGCCGAGATCTTCCGAAATCGTCACATCTAAATTTCCTTCTGCGATCTGATTCGTTGCCTTTAACAGGATTCTGTATTTCCGGGTTAAATCCCGATAGTATTTGCGCAGCACCAGGAACAGCACGATCGAATAGATGATCAGCGCCCCGATTCCAAAGAACCATAAGCTGCATAATACTGCCAGAATAACAAAGTTCACACCGACGATCTTGAAGATCGTCCTGTCTGAGTTATCCTGCAGGTTGATACTTCCCAGGAAGTTGTAAATTCTGCGGCAGAGCCCTGCGCACCAGCCATAGAACAGCCCGCATAAGGTTCTTTCCCTGATGTAGCGCCTGAATCCGATATGGAACACATCTCTCATACACAAAACGGCCCAGTAAATGATCGCAAACGGGATACACCACCAGAACACATTCCACAGCTTCACCATAATATCCGCTGCCTTCGGCAGGAAATTCGCACGGATCAGACCGGAATACAGGCTTCCATGGTTCGTCACAGCCACCAGGCTGGTCAGACTGTAGCCGAAGCCTATGCCTCCTGCACCCACACCGAGGACAATCCCCAGCGGCGCACGCAGCACCTTGCTGTCATCTGCCCGCGTCACATCGAAGCAGGATATTAGGAATGCGGCTAATGCCACAAAGATTCCCAGTCCTGCAAATACCTGAGCGACTCTTCCTGAGTTATAATAGGATCCCCAGGATGAACTTCTGGCCAGAGAATACTCCGCCAGCTGCTGTTCCGTCATGGCGTAGGCGAAGCTAATATTCTTCGGATTTGACAGTTTGAACTGCGGTTTACTGCTGTACTGTTCCCAGTAGTACTCTTCCATGGGATCGACTTCCCCAAACTTCTGGAGAATGTTTAACAGATACGAGGTATCCTGCCCGCCCAGCTGCATCACCTCCATGCGGCCATGCTCATCGTAATGCATCACAACCCGGAACACGTAGCTGTCATCGGTTAAGATGTTCCTGTCCTTTGCATAATTCATCAGAATGCTTCCGTTTTCGTCCAGTACCTGGAAATCAATGGCATTCCTGATACTTCCGAAATACCGGTTCCAGCTCTCATACTCCATCATACAGTTCTGGCGGAGATTGCGTAAGTATTCCTGCCGCTCCTCGGCCATATAGCTTTTTTCCTCGTCTGTGAGGTTCCCGTAAACCTCATCTTCCAGATAAGATTCGGTATCCTCTCCCGCTGCCAGCGCCTTGTCCTTCGGAATCTGACTGGCCGCCTCCGGTGCCGGTGCCGTCTCATCTCCCGGATTCCCTGCACCTTCCGACACCGCAGCCATCTGCTCTGCGTATCCGTCCAGACTTCCGTTTTTCAGCTCATAGGCTCCTTCCGGGAAGAAATGCTCGAACGGCGAAATCACCACACCGTTGGCATACTGATACTGTTCTAAATCCAGCACGTAGTTGCCAAAGACGAGGTGGCGTAAAAACGCCTGGTCCTCATATGCGGGTTCCTCATGGCGCCCCGCCTCTTTTTCAAAAAACGGGTACAATCCCGTCATGATAACAGCCGCCGCCACTACGATAAGAAAGGACAGCAGCGCGCTGATTCTATGCCTGTTTTTCAATTTTATATCCAACTCCCCACACCACCTTTAAATATTTGGGTTCCTTCGGGTTAATTTCAATCTTTTCCCTGATTTTTCTCACGTGTACCATGATGGTGTCCGTGTTGATCGCCCGCTCATTCCAGACGCGTTCGTATATCTCTTCCGCGGAGAAGACCCTTCCGGGATTCTTCATCAGGAGAGCGAGAATCTTAAATTCGATTGGCGTCAGCTTTGCAGGCTTTTCGTCCACCGTGACCTCCACGGTATCCTCGTTCAGCTCCAGTCCGCCGATGATATAAATGTTGCTCTTTTCCTTCTGTTCCTTTGCCTCCAGCATATCCAGATACTTTCTGTACCGTCTCAGCTGGGAATTAACTCTTGCAAGCAGCTCCATCGGAGTAAATGGTTTCGATATATAGTCGTCGGCACCGATATTCAGTCCCATGATCTTATCGACCTCCTCCGTCTTCGCGGAAAGGATAATAACCGGAAAGTCGTATTTTTCTCTCAGCTTGACAGTCATGGTAATGCCATCCATTCTCGGCATCATCACATCCACGATAGCCAGATGTATTTCTTCCTGATCCAGAATCTTAAGGCCCTCGATTCCATCGGCCGCCTGGAATACTTCATAGCCCTGGCTCTTTAAATAAATCTCGACTCCTTCTCTAATCTCCTTATCATCTTCTACCAGCAGAATGTGATTTGTTTCCATGGTATCTCTCCTCGCTTTCGGATATTTTATGGTTCATACAGATTCAAACTATAGTATATCATGAAGGCCAGATTCCTAAAAGACCCGCCTGACGTTTTATCATGATTGGCACTGCATAAAAGAACACTGTCTGCTTCCTGTATTATGCCACAAACACGCATATATCTTCCCTTCCTGCCTGCATTACTAGGATATATGGGCAATCTTAAAATGAACGACGTGTAAAACGAAAGAAATTCTAAATCTTTTATTTAAAAATGTACGCAGCCCCTTAAACCGCTTGCAGCCTCTGGTTGCGCAGGAAAAATATGCCGGTTGACAGATAGTTGGTAGTGTTTTTTTATCATTTCTGTTACACTCAGAAGTATCAAAAAGTGCTTCAAAGGGAAACGGAGGGATTCCACATGTCACTGGCAGAAAAAATACAGGAGTTAAGAACGTCTCATAATATGTCGCAGGAATGTCTGGCCGAGCTTCTGGGTGTCAGCCGCCAGGCCGTATCAAAATGGGAGACCGGCCAGTCAAAGCCGGGAACCGACCATCTCATCCATCTGGCGGAGCTCTTTCAGATTTCGCCAAAAGATCTGGCAGCTCCTGACATGACGGTAAATCTTCTTCCTGATCTAAAAGAAGAAGTAAACCGTATGCGCGGGCAGGCAGCAAAATTCAAATGGTTTATAACCGGCTGTCTTCTGCTGTTTCTCGCGGCATTTTCGGCGGCGCTCTATACACGGTTTCAAGGCTTTAGCGACATCACGGTATTTCTGTGTGCGGCGGCATCTGCAGTTTTTATTCTCTCCGCATTTCTGCCGGTCCTCATCACAATCCTTGCATTTATCTGCCGTGACTGCAAAAAACGCGGAATCCGGCCGGCTTTCTATGTTTTTATCTCCTTAAGCGCCGCCGGACTTCTTTACTACTTCTTAAACCGGGACCGTCTTGCAGTAAAAAAGGATTAACACTGCCGCCGGATAACCGGACACGGAACCAAAAGAAACCGCCTGTCACACCAGCACTGTGACAGACGGTTTTTTACTGCATAAAACCATATACTATATTCTGTTATTTGACCAGCCCGGCCATCGTCGGAAGCGCCATGCTGACAGCAGGAATATACGTTACCAGCACAAGGCCCACCAGGATAGAGGCATAATACATGACCATGTAAGGCATAACCCTGGCAAGTGACGTCTTTCCAACCTTAATCGCCACAAACAGCGTATTGCCTACAGGCGGCGTAATATTTCCAATACAGAGGTTGTAGACCAGGATCAGTCCGAAATGAACCGGATGCATGCCAAAGGTCTTGACGATCGGAAGAAAAAGCGGCGTAAAGATCAGGATTGCCGGAGTTACGTCCATAAAGGTACCAGCGATCAACAGGATCACATTCATAATCAGCAGGATGATTATCGGGCTGTTGGTAAGGCCCAGAAGTCCTGCGGAAATCGCCTGCGGAATCTGGGTAAATGCCATAACCCATCCGAGAATATTCGATACGCCGATGAGGAATACGATCATACCGCTCATCTTTGCGCTGTCCACCAGAATCTTCCAAAAGCTCTTCCATGTAATATTGCGGTAGCAGATGCCCAGCACCAGCGCGTAGACAACGGCGATGGCCGAGCCTTCCGTGGCGGTGAACACGCCTGCGATAATGCCTCCGATCACCACAACAATCAGGGAAAGCGCCGGGATGGCTTTTAAGGTAGCCGCACCCAGGTTCTTCCAGTCAAATTTTCCCAGAGTTCCCTTATATCCTTTTTTCCGTGCAATGATAACTGCCACAACAACACAGCAGACCGCCCATAGAATTCCGGGTATGTAGCCCGCCAGGAACAGGGCCGCCACAGAGGTTCCGCCTGAAACCAGTGAATATGTGATAAGAGCATTTGACGGCGGGATCAAAAGCCCCGAGGGAGCGGAAGCACCGTTGGTAGCCGCACACACCGCGCGCTCATAGCCCTGTTTGTCCTCGCCTTCCTGAACCATGCTTCCAACCGCTGCAGCCGCTGCCGATGCGGAACCGGAGATGGCTCCGAACAGGGCGTTGGCGCCGACGTTGGTCACCAGAAGAGCTCCGGGCAGTTTTCCCAGGATTGCCAGCACAAAATCCACCAGCCGCTTGGCAATTCCCCCCTGATTCATCAGGTTGCCCGCCAGGACAAAGAACGGAATCGCGGTCAGACTGAATTTACTCATACCCACAAAGGTTCTCTGCGCCGCGGTCAGCACGGATACATCCATAGTCACCATCTGAAGGATCGCCGCCAGCGCGGAAATACCGATTGCATAGGAGATCGGAACTCCTGCAACCAGAAATACCGCCAGAACGAAAATAATAATTGCTAAAGATTGGATTGCCATAGCTTATGCTTCCCCCTTTTCCAGATTTTCTACCAGGGTATCTTCCTCGCTGGTCGGCAGCACAGGAATGTTTCCCTTCACGATATCGTAGATGTTCATAGCAGTATAAATCATGTTAAGAACTCCGCTTAAAGGGAGTACAATATAGAAGATACCGATGGCCACACCCAGAGAGGAGGTCATCTGCCCCATGGCAAGGCTGGTGATCTGCATACCGCCGTACACCAGGATTACCGCTGAAAATACGAACGCCACGATCTCAGCGAAAACAGAAAATCCTTTTTTCATCGCCTGCGGCATGCGCTCCACCACGACAGGGATATTCATATGGCCCCTCTCACTCGTGATCAGACTGGCTCCCAGCAGGGACATCCAGGCAAATAAGTAGGAGACCAGCTCCTCCGACCATGTGGACGGATTTTTCAGGATATATCTTGTAAATACCTGCCAGCAGGTCAGGATAACCATAGCCAGAAAACTGATGCCCGCAAGGCCGTTTAATAGTTTTGTCAATTGTTTTCTCAACTGCTTCATCTCGTTTCCCCCTAATTCGTTTCCGCAGGATACTCTGCATTATACATCTGGATCGCATCATAGATCGGCTGCAGTGCCGGGTTGTTTTTCAGCACGGTGTCGTGAAGCGGCAGACACGCCTCCACAAATGGTTTCTGATCCGGATAGATGAAATTCACATTCTGCTCGTTCTGCGCGCGGTCCTTGGCATTGGCTACAGCCTTTATCCATTCCTCCCGCTCAACCTGATTTACCAGCTTAAAGCCTTCCTCGAATACTGCCCGGTCTTCATCGGACAAGCTTTCCATAAAGGCGTTGTTGCCGATCAGAATGTCCGGCGCCATCTGGTGCATATCGTAGGAGTAATATTTACAAACATCGCCGTGTCCGTTATCCGTTAAAGCCATCTCGTTATTCTCCGCCCCGTCGATAATTCCCGACTGAAGCGCCGTGTAGACATCTCCGAATCCCATAGGCGTCGCGGAGCCGCCCAGCAGTTTCATCATCTCGATGTTGGTAGGCGACTGCTGCACGCGGATTTTTAATCCCCTCAAATCCGCAGGACTCTCAATCGGTCTGTCAATGGTGTAAAAATTTCTCGTTCCCGCATCCAGCCACGTCACCGCAGTAAATCCTGCTTTTTTTGTAGATTCATAGATTGGTCCCGTCACTTCCGGATCATCCATCACGTGGTGATACGCCTCCGGACTTGCAAACAGATACGGCAGATTAAAGATCTCATAATTCTTGCTGAATGTTTCCAGAATGGCATTGCTGGCCACGCAGAAATCAATCGCTCCCGTCTGTGTCAGCTGTACCATATCGGTCTGGGATCCCAGAAGCTCGCTGGGATAAACCTCCACCACATACTTGTCGCCCAGCTTGCCACTTATGTAATCCTGAAAAGCCGTAAGCGCAATATGAGTGGGGTGATTGGTAGACTGGTTGTGGCCGATTCTGATCGTCCTCTTTTCCTGATTTCCCGCGCATCCGGTCACCGCCAGACACGTAAGAGCTGCGCAGCATACAAGAGCCAGTAACTTTTTCAACTCTTTCCTCATTGATAAATCCCTCCTGTTTTTTTACAGAGTACTCTCGGAAACTCCTTGTGCTCAGATTTGTGAGATAATTTTTCGTCAGATGTGTGCATATGGCGGAAAATCAGCCACAAAGATGAGTGCAAAGGAGTTTCCGAGAGTGCTCTTACACTGGCAAACTGCCTCATCAGCAGGTTCCGCAAGAAACATACCATATTAAAAAACGTTTGAAAATACGTTACGGCAATGCTTAACATGACCTTAACTTAAAAAGTAAAATCTTGTCATAAGAACGGTTCTTAAGTTAATATTTTCCACCTGTCCGGCCAGTACCGCCGACGTTTTACAAACCGCGCCCCTTATCGGTCCGAATCATTTCTGCACACCAAAAACGGACCGGAAATCACCCTGCTGATTCCGGTCCGCTGAATTTTAATACAAATATATAGGATCTTAACTTATTTGCTGCCTTTTATCCGGCTGCCCGGACAGTTTTGACCTCATGCGCCCCGGCACATCTCTCCAAATTCCGCAATATGTTTCCGAAACTCCTCTTCATACCGCTTAAACAGATATTCAGTTCTATGAAATCCAGTCCCAAATGGCTGCACAGCCGGGCACACTCCTCCAGAGTGTCCGTCTCCATTAAAAACGGCATACCATACTCCATATCCGCTCCTCCCGCCGTTGTACCGGCCTCCCTATTCAAATGTCTGTATCACTTCAATCTCACCTACAATATGACGGTTAAATTCCGCAAGCTCCTCCGCTGGTATCCAGTATTCCATGTGATAGGACGCGCCAGCCTGATGCGGCTCAAAACGGGATATGTATTCATCTTCAACCGCAAACCTTGTAACATACCCTTTAAAACCCGAGTTCGCATCCTTCGTATTCCATCTTCCCGCGATTTCCCCCGCATAGCGGGCGTTAAGCACAGGATAGAAAATCGGCTGCTCCGGCAGTCTGGGCGGAAAGCTTTTCCAGCCCGCCTGTTTAATCAGTTCCAATTCCTTTTCGCCCACAGGCCTGAATAATTCCATACTCTTTTACCTATCCTCTCTGATCTGGATGTCTCTCTAAGTCATTCTTATAACAAAACAAACCGATGTATCCGGAATGGTGAAACATCCAGACACGCTTCATTGGAAAACTGATGATTATTGCGTCGGTATCAAAAAACAGTTCCGAGAATATACGCTGATGGCAGCTCACAAGCTTTTCCATTTTCTCCGCCTGTAGACGGAATGGTCCAAACCCGTCTTTATAACAGATATCCGTGATGACATACAGTTCCCCGTCCGGCTCGCACAGCCCGGCTAAACGTAAATACAATTCTTCGTCACTTAACTCTTCGTAATCCGGAACCGGTATCATGGCCGTTCCAGGGACATTGATATCATCTACTCCAAATTTCATTCGGCAGACCGCCCCATCCAGTTCCTCCCGAAATCGCTCCCTCACTTCATGCCAGGTCTCTATCTGATACAGCATCCCGCAGCTTTGTCTTTCACTCTCTTTCACTTCTTTCTTCGCTTTTGCCTTCATTGCTTCTCTGTTCAAGACATCTTCTACCTCTATTTCCTTACAGTAGAACCGGATATCGCCCTCCTCGAAGTCAAAAATATAGAAATTGCGCCGGTCACCGAAGGCGTGATCCCCGCTGCATTCGATCTCAAATCCGCTGATTAACGTCGACTGTGCCAGAAAGAAGGAAGTGACATCACGAAAAAGAAGTGTCACGCAGTATTCCTGATCCTGCGACTCCATAACCAGCCGGAGATTCTGTATTTCCCACCACTCCTCATAATCGTAATCGCCATAAAGATACAGCGAATGAATTTTACTCAAGCAGCTCCAGCCATAAAACTCCGGCTTGAGCCCCAGTAATTTTTCTATGCCCTTTATTTTATGAAATGTTTCTCCAAAAGTCATGAGTAAATGCGGTGCCTCCTCTCCATGCTGCATTCCTCTGCTATGCTGTCCATTTCTCACCCTATTTCAACCAGTTTACCATGGATGACAGAAGGTTTCAACACATCGTTCAGAAACCAGTTTGGGAATTTTTATCTATTTATGCGGCAGTAATATTCGATTCTATCTAAGTAAGACTACATGAAATAAAGAGCCCGGAGAAATATTCTGTCTTCTCCAGGCTCATTTAATCCGCTTAATAAATCTTTTTAATGTTACACCTCACCCACGTCCCGGACGCCCTCCATATATCGTTTTAACCTTTCTGAATCAGAATATTTGTTTCCACAATTCTGCTGAATCTCAACTGCAACCTCATGTGCGGTGCCATCATTGATTACATACTCCAAATTGATATTTTTCCTATCCTTCATACAATAATCTGATCCTTTCTTGTTCTAACTTAATACGAGTTCTAATTAATATAAGTTATATTCACTACATGATATGTTGGTATTTTACACTAAACTGGCAGTTTTTTGAACATACCGAAAGTACCATTTCATAATCTGCTGGAATTTTCAGCAGTATAATTTAGGTATTTTTTACCACATAATAGTGTTTTTCTATTGTCATCATAATCAAATCGTGGTATACTAAAAACACATTCTATATGGAAATTCATTTCCATTAAAACACTCATGTATATCTGGCGCATCTGCCGGCAATTCCATGATAATACCTGTAAGAAACAGTTTATTTTAGAAAGGGATGGTGGTGTGGCCAGACAGGATTTTTATATAAAAAAACTGCTGCAGGACCAGGCCCGTTTTGCGGACCTGTATAATGCTGAGATCTTTCACGGAAAGCAGATTCTGAAAGCAGAACTGTTGTCGCCGGTTTCTTTGGAATCCGGAATCGTCATAACAGACCGCAATGGCAGACGGCAAACGATACAAAGACGTCGTGATATTGCAATGAAAGCCTCCTTAGGAGCCTGCTTTATCGCAGCGTGCTGCGAGGCTCAGGGAGAGGTACACTACGGTATGCCTGTCCGGGTTCTGACTTATGATGCGCTGGATTATACGGAACAGCTTACGGACATCCAAAAAGAACACAGGAAAAAGAAAGATCTTACAAAAAGTCCGGAGTTTTTATCCGGTATCACCCGCCAGGATAAACTCGTCCCCATACTCACACTGGTCCTCTACTGCGGAAAAAATCCATGGGATGGCCCCAAAAGTCTCATCGATATGCTGGATTTAAGCGGACCCGGAGAGTGTATTCCGGATCTTCTCGCCGCCCTCCCCGACTACCGCATCAATCTCGTCGATATCCGAAACATCAAAAACCTGGAGCATTACAAAACAGGTTTACAACAGGTCTTTGGTATGTTAAAACATAGTACAGACAAGAGTAATTTTTACAACTATATCGCGTCAAACCATGGCCAGATATGCCAACTGGACGATGACGCCCTGACGGCAGTCATGGGCCTTTTGGGAGAAAACCGACGGCTGATGAGGCTCTTGGCCGCTCCCGGACGAGAGGAGGAGTATACCATGTGTAAGGCAATCGATGATCTGATTGCAGATGGAAAAATGGAGGGCGAAAAAGAAGGCGAACTCCGTATGGCCAGCCTTATCTCCATCCTTTTAAAAGAGAACCGCCTGGATTTAATCGCGCAGATCACGGGGAATGAATCGCTGCGCAGACAGCTGTTCCAACATTACCATCTGTAAAAGAAAGGAGCTGCGGCCACATATCTCCGGCCGCAGCTCCTTTCGGAAATGCTTTTTATGTACACATCATTCTTTCCGTATCTCTTTAAGTCTCCGATGTCTTCCTCACATTCGTCTCCAACAGCCGGTTAAACCCAAGCCAGCCATTGTTATCTCCAGCGCCCTTTAACACCTCGATCATGGTCTCCATCTTTGCATCGGTATTATCCGCGAAGTTTAATGCCAGCGCTTCCAAAAGAGCCGGTTTCTTCGGTGAACCGTATTCCAGTTCTCCGTGGTGTGCCAGAATACAGTGCTTCAGCTCTGTGGCCGCCTTCACCGGGAAATCCGGAATTGTACGAATCCGCTCAGATACCATCTCCGTACCGATGATGATATGGCCCAGAAGCTGGCCGTCATCCGTGTAATCATTTTCCGGGAAAACAGAAAGTTCCTTCGTCTTACCCAGATCGTGAAACATGGCAGCCGTGAGCAGCAAGTCGCGGTTGATCAGCGGATAGTAGCCTGCGTAATAGTCGCACAGCTTGACAACACTCAATGTATGTTCCAGAAGGCCGCCCACAAATCCGTGATGGACGCTCTTGGCCGCAGAGTGGAACTGAAACGCCTTTGCAAAAGCCTTGTCTTCCACGAAGAAGCTTTCAGCCAGTTTTCGATAATATGGTGTCCGGATGGATTTGATAAATCCGGTCAGTTCCTCATACATCTCACCGATGTTTTTGGAGGACACAGGGAGATAGTCTCCCGGTATGTATTCGCTTTCTTCTGCTATTCTGACACGCTTCACATTCAGCTGGTTGGAATTCTGGAACATGGTCACATCCGCGTCAATATAGACGTAGTCCATGGTCTCGAAATTCCCTACTCCCGGCGAATTTAAGTCCCAGATCTTTGCATCGATGGTACCGGTCTTATCCTGTAAAATTAAATTTCCGTATTCTTTGCCGGCTTTGGTCAGGGCAATCTGCTTGTTCTTGCATAAGTATACATCCGATATATGCAGCCCTTCCCGAAATGTTTCTATATATCTCATTGCTCTCCTCCATATCCTTTTATGAGTGCTCTTTATAAGCGCCACAGAAGCCAGTACTGCTTTGCATCAGCCACTGTTCCGCAGACAACGGCACAGTGGCTGATGCAAAGCAGTACTGGAAAACTTATCTGGCTCCTATGGTTATCTGATATTCAATCTCTTTATATTCATCTCTGCCGCTTCTGAGTACTGTTACCGGCAGAACCTCTCCCGGTGTCGCCGCTTCCAGCTTCACCTGGAAATCCTTCATGGTTACGATACTCTCACCGCCCATGACCGTGATAATATCTCCGCACTGAATGCCTGCGTTATAAGCAGGACTGTCTGCATTCACATCCACCACATAGACACCGAGCGGCATGCCGCTCTCGTTCATGATCGCGCTGACTTCCTGTCCCTTGATGCCAAAGTATGGGAATGCATTGCCGTTGCTCATCTTCTCCAGAATGCTCTTATAGTCAGAGATTGCCATGGCAACGGTCATATCTTCGCTGCCCTCGCTCTTATATTCATCTGTCACCCAGCCGATGATCTGACCGGCCGTGTTCATGAGAAATGTTCCGGTTCCTGCATTGCTCTTTAAATCGGAGTATATGATACGGGTCATTCCATCCGTCATCTGAACATTCTTCGCGATATAGGATACAGCGCCATAGCCGGTAGAATGCACCATGCCGGCCGGTCCGCCGATTGCGATGACCAGATCGCCCTGTTTCACGGAATAAGAATTCCCCAGTTCAATCGCTTTGACCTCTTCTAAAAGCGCCCTTCCCAGTTCTGCAGTCGGAACGCTTACAATTGCCATGCCCGACAGCTTATCAGTCTGCCTGATCGTTCCCTGAACCTCCGTTCCGTCTGAAAATGCCACACGGATAGAATCTGCCGCCTCTACTGCGCCTTCCGGTGTCAGCACCAAAAGTTCTTCATTGGCTGAAGAGATAACTGCCCCGGCAAAAAGGCCTGAATTCTCGACCGGATTATTAAACCAGTCTGTCTGTGTCTTAACGGAATGGACCGTCACGATTCCTTTATCCGCTTTTAATGAAACGGCTCTCAAATTCCCGTACAGGGTATTCAAATCATCTATGCTGAACGGATACTTTTTCATCGCTGACTCCAAAAGATCCTCAATAGGCTCGGACTCCTTTGTCGTAGCCTGAGTAGTCTCGGTCTCTTCCACCGCTGTCGTATCCGGGTCATCTTTCGGGATTGTTACCGGAGTAGTCTCCCTTGTGGTTTCTTTACCAAGGTATTTTTCCGCCACTGGCATGGAAACAACAAAAGTAACTGCAGCAACGATTCCGAAAAGGGCCGCAGTTAATAAAAGGGCAATCGCCCTTCTCATGATCTCTCTCTTTGTTCTGGGCTGTTTCACAATTTTCTCGCTGATAAAACGGCGCGGTTCCGTCTTTTTATCATCTGGCCCGCTTTTATCCGGCATACACACCCTCCTTTGCAGAAGACCTAAGCCTATTATACGTTTCTTCTCTGTTTTATGCAAGGAAAAGATAAGAAACGCTGTGAACTGTACCAATCTGGTTACAATTGATGGTATAGAATCTGGAATTTGAGGGACACTGTTGGTATCACATGAAAATTTATCCAAGGAGGACTTTACAATGAACGATTTAAAAAACAGCGAGACCGTCAAGAATCTGATGCGCGCGTTTGCAGGTGAGAGCCAGGCAAGAAACCGCTATACCTTTGCAGCCAGCCAGGCGAAAAAAGAGGGACTTCCGGTTATCCAGGCCGTATTTTCCTATACAGCAGGCCAGGAGAAAGAGCATGCAGAAATTTTTTATAATTATCTCAAGGACTTAAAGGGCGAGACCATTTTTATCGACGGCGGCTATCCTGTGGATTTATATGATCAGACCGTTGATTTATTAAAGGCCGCACGCCACAATGAGTTTGAGGAATATCAGGACGTTTATAAGAATTTCGCAGAGGTGGCGAAGCAGGAGGGCTTCCTCCAGATCAGTTCTTCCTTCTCCCTGATTTCTGAGATCGAGAAAGTGCATGGAGACCGCTTCCAGATGTTTGCCGATTACATGGAGCAGAACAGACTCTTTGTATCCGACGTGGAAACCGGTTGGCTCTGCTTAAACTGCGGCCACATCCAGCACGGCTTTGAGGCCCCGAAGGCCTGTCCGGTCTGCCATCATGAACAGGGATATTTCGTCCGCGTGGAACTCTCACCATTTCTCAAGTAAAATCCCCGTCGTAAACGGGAGTATAACTTCCTGAAGCGGGATTTTCTGACTCACGGTTTCACTGGTATATTTCTCGTTGCTGTATCAAAACTAAGGGATTTATTTGATTGCAGGCCGTACTGTGTTTATGATATACTGTAATCACTACCGCCCATATGGGCGTCTGCCAGAAATTAGTCTGCCATCGTCTGATATTAGTTAGAAACAGAGAAAGGGAATCATGAATCAGAAAGCATTAAGAACGTTAGAATACGATAAAATTATAGCTCAGCTGGTAGAGTACGCTTCCTGTGAATCGGGAAAAGAACTCTGCCGCAAGCTGGTACCTTCCATCGATTACGATGAGATCGTCACCGCTCAGAGGGAAACTACTGACGCGGTGACCAGGGTACGCCAGAAAGGCGGCATTTCATTCGGAGGCGTCAAAGATATCCGCGCCTCCTTAAAACGGCTGGAGGTGGGGAGTTCACTCGGTATCGTGGAACTACTCTCCGTCAGCGCCTTACTTACTACCGCGGCCCGTGCCAAATCATATGGACGTCATGAGGATGACCAGCTTCCGGGGGATTCGCTGGAACAGCTTTTTTCCGTACTGGAACCTCTGACTCCGGTAAATACGGAGATCAAGCGCTGCATCCTTTCCGAGGAAGAGGTCAGCGACGACGCCAGCCCAGGTCTTCACCACGTCCGGCGCTCCATGAAGAACATTCATGATAAGATTCACACACAGCTGAATTCTATCCTGAATTCCAACAGAACTTACTTACAGGACGCAGTCATCACCATGCGTGACGGAAGATACTGTCTCCCCGTCAAATCCGAACACAAATCCAATGTCCCAGGCATGGTTCACGACCAGTCTGCCACCGGTTCCACTCTTTTCATCGAACCCATGGCAATCTTAAAGCTGAACAACGACCTGCGCGCTCTGGAAATACAGGAACAGAAGGAAATCGAGATGGTACTGGCCGATTTAAGCAATCAGCTGGTCCCGTATCAGGACGAATTGCTGGTCGATTTCCAGGTTCTCACAAAACTGGACTTCATCTTTGCAAAAGCGGCGCTCTCCCGGCACTATCAGGCCAGCGAGCCGCGTTTTAATAAGAAGGGCGTCATCCACATCAAGGATGGCCGCCATCCGCTTTTAGATCCGTCAAGGGTCGTTCCCATCACCGTGCATCTGGGAAGGGATTTCGATCTGCTGGTCGTCACAGGCCCCAACACGGGCGGTAAAACCGTCTCCTTAAAGACCGTCGGATTATTTACACTAATCGGACAGGCAGGCCTCCATATACCGGCTTTCGACGGCTCGGAGCTTTCCGTTTTTGATGAAGTATTTGCAGATATCGGAGATGAACAGAGTATTGAGCAAAGCCTCAGCACCTTCTCCGCCCACATGACCAATATCGTACAGATTCTCGGTCAGGCCGACAGCCGCTCGCTCTGCCTCTTCGACGAGCTGGGAGCCGGAACGGATCCGACCGAGGGCGCGGCGCTTGCCATCGCTATCCTGTCATTTTTACACAACATGAAATGCCGTACCATGGCGACCACTCACTACAGCGAACTGAAGGTCTTTGCCCTGACCACACCGGGCGTTGAAAACGCCTGCTGTGAATTCAATGTGGAGACGCTGCAGCCCACCTACCGTCTTCTGATCGGTGTCCCGGGCAAGAGCAACGCCTTCGCCATCTCATCGAAGCTGGGACTTCCCGATTACATTATCGAGGATGCGAAGACCCACTTAGAGGCCAAGGATGAAACCTTCGAAGACCTGCTTACCCATCTGGAACAGAATCGGGTTACCATCGAAAAGGAACGCATCCAGATTGAGTCATACAAGATGGAGGTAGAGCAGCTGAAGGCCAGGCTGACGCAGAAGGAAGAGCGTCTTGACGAGCGGCGTGACAAGATGATCCACGATGCCAGAGAAGAGGCTCAGCGGATTCTGCGTGACGCCAAAGATACCGCCGATCAGACGATCCGCCAGATCAACAAGCTGGCTTCCGAATCGGGTGTCGGAAAAGAGCTGGAAGCAGAGCGGGCCCGTATCCGCGGCAAATTAAAGGAAGTGGATTCCTCACTGTCCTTAAAGAACCAGGCAAAAGAGCCGCAAAAATCTATCGATCCGAAAAAGCTGAAACTCGGCGACGGCGTGCGCGTTCTCAGTATGAATTTAAATGGAACGGTGAGTTCTCTTCCGGGTCCCAAAGGGGATCTGTATGTACAGATGGGGATTCTCCGCTCTCTCGTCAATATAAGCGATCTGGAGCTGTTAAATGAGCAGTCCGTCTCAGGCCCGACTCTTGGAAGCGGCAACGGCAGGAAAAAGACAGGAAGCGGAAGCAGTTCTACCCGTATGTCCAAGTCTCTGTCCATCTCACCGGAGGTAAATTTGATCGGAATGACTACCGACGAAGCCATTCCGGAACTGGATAAGTACTTAGACGATGCCTACCTGGCACACCTGCCTCAGGTTCGTGTCGTACATGGGCGAGGCACCGGAGCGCTCAAGAATGCGGTCCATAAGCACTTGAAAAAACTGAAATACGTCAAAGATTTCCGGCTGGGTGTATTCGGCGAAGGGGATTCCGGCGTAACGATCGTCACTTTTAAATAGGAATCTATTGCTGTTCCCGGCCCCGCCGTCCGTTGCTTCCCGGTCTGTCCCGGCCCCGGCTGGCTCATGCGGCCTTTCCAGTTCCGGTTTCGGGTATAAGCACTTCTAAACGTGCAGAATTTTTCTAAAAACCAGAGGAAATCCCCAAACTCGCTGCGCTCAAACAGGTGGGGATTTTCTCTGAACGAAAAATTTTGCGCGTTAAGAATTGCTAATACCCTGCAAAGTCACAGGAAAGGCCGCATGAGCCAGCCGGGGCCGGGACAGACCGGGAAGCAACGGACGGTGGGGCCGGGAACAGCAACGGGAATCTTGAATACAACGCAAGGAGGATTTGGCTATGGCAGAAAAACAGAGAATATTGATCGTAGACGATGATAATAACATCGCCGAATTGATTTCTCTTTATTTGACGAAAGAATGTTTTGAAACGATGATTGTAAACGACGGTGAGGAGGCACTCCGGGTATTTCCGGAGTTTAAACCGAATCTGGTTCTCCTCGATCTGATGCTTCCGGGCATGGATGGCTATCAGGTATGCCGGGAAATGCGGGCTCAGTCCCCGGTTCCCATCATCATGCTGTCCGCAAAAGGCGAGGTCTTCGACAAGGTGCTGGGCCTGGAGCTGGGCGCCGATGATTATATGATCAAGCCCTTCGACTCGAAGGAACTGGTGGCCAGAGTCAAGGCGGTGCTTCGCCGTTACCAGCAGGCCGCAGTGCCGGCGGCCGCCCAGACCGACCAGCAGGGCGATTACGTGGAGTATCCTGATCTGATTGTAAACCTGACGAACTATTCCGTCATCTATATGGGCCACTCCATCGAGATGCCGCCGAAGGAGCTGGAGCTGCTTTACTTCCTCGCTTCCTCACCAAACCAGGTATTTACCAGAGAGCAGCTATTAGACCACATCTGGGGATACGAATACATCGGAGATACCAGAACCGTGGATGTACATATCAAACGTCTGCGGGAAAAGATTAAGGATCACGCCAACTGGGCATTGACCACAGTGTGGGGAATTGGTTATAAATTTGAGGTAAAACGGTAGGGTATTTGAAGTAAAACAGTAAGATACTTGATGTATAGCAGCAAAATACTTCATGGGAGGATGCCAGGATACGGCCTCCTCCCATTCTCACTTATTCCAGTCCCCGGCTTCCAATCGCCTTCATCCTTCGCACTCCCATATCTTCACAAGACCACTCCTGATACCAGTAGCCTTTCGGATGCACCTTTGTCCTATAGCGTTTATGGGGCATAGGAAGAGTATCTGCAGCCTTCATCATGGCCGCCGCAAGCTCCGTCAGGAGTTCGTTTTTCACGCCCTGCATATCCGGCTCTTCCCAGAGATTGTAAAGCTCAAAGGGATCCGTTTTTCTGTTATAGAGATACCCCGATCCCATCATATCCACCTGGATGTGATACGTCCCCTTCCACAGCGCCCGCACCTGCCCGCACTGGGTCCAGGTGTTGAGACAGTCGAAACGGTCCCACTCCGGCGATACCGCATCTTCGGCCGGCAGCGTCAGTCCATCGTGCTCGTTCCAATACTGTCCGGAAAATCCGCTCTCCGCATAAGCAGTATCGAATTCCCGCTCCGGGATGTCCCTGTTTTTCAGAATCGGAAGGAAGCTTTTGCCCTGGCAGCCCAGCGGAGCCTCCAGTCCGAGCATATCGCACAGGGTTGGTAAAATATCAACAAGACTTACGAAACACGAACCACGCCTTCCCTGAGGGACAATATCAGGCCCTTTGAAGATCATGGGAATATGAGTCAGCACATCCGGCAGATCCGGCCCCTTCCGTATTAATCCATACTCACCGACGAAATCTCCATGGTCCGACACGTAAATGACGATGGTATTCTCCTCCAGTCCGCGCTCTCTCAGCCCCTCAATCAGACGTTTTACCTGATCGTCAATCAAACGCAGCATTCCGTGGTAATTGGAACGGGCGCGGAGAATCCTTTCCTCAACCGATTCCCCCAGCACCTTCTCCCACACATTCCGGATCCATGGATAGCGATCCCCTTTCTCCTCCAGATTCTCTGTCGTACTGTGGAGAGGCGGAAGCTGCTCGGGAGGGAACATGTTAAAATAAGGTTCGGGCACCTGATACGGGTTATGAGGCTCCGCAAATGAGACCCAGGCGAAGAACGGCTCGTGATCCAGGCTGTCTATGAACTGAAACGCTGACGATACATTTCGATAGGGATGCTGAACCTCGACGCCTCCGGGAGAGGGAACGTGCATCTCCATATGATGCGTGGAGTTTAAGAAATCGGCAAATTCACATTCAGCGGGAGTCGTATTGATTTCCCCTTCATTACCAAGATGGCCCGTACACTCATGGAAGTCGAAATCCTCTGAACTGCGGTGAGAATGATTTTTTCCACAGAGAGCCGTCACATACCCATTCTTCTTCAATACATCCAGCAGGTCCTCTGTATACAGGGCATCCTGGAGGTTATGATTGGTTCTCACCTGATGGCATTCGCTGTACCGCCCCGTCATCATGCTGACTCTTGCCGGCATACAGGTGGGATTGGGCGTATAAGCATTTTCAAAATCCACGCCGCCCTTCGCCCACTCATCCAAAAATGGCATCGTGTCCAGCTCGTATCCACAGCCCTTACGCAGATCAGCCCTCTGCTGGTCCGTCATGATAATAATAACATTCTTCTTTTTTTCCATTCCAAACCTATCCTTTCACGGCGCCAATCATGACGCCTTTCACGAAATATTTCTGTACAAATGGATAGAGAAGCAGCATCGGAATGCTGGATACTACGATCACCGAATACTTAATTGCCTCCGCCATCTTAATCTTTTCCGCCATCCCGACGTCATTTGTCCCCATCTGTTCTGTCTGGCCCAGCAGAAGAATATTTCTTAATACAATCTGCAGCGGGTGCAGGCTCGAATCCTTTAAGTAAATCAGCGCGTCAAAATAGGAATTCCAGATTGCAACGGCATAATACAGCACAAGAACAGCCAGAATCGCCTTACTAAGCGGAAGCACGATCCGAAGCAGCATCGAGATGTTGCCGCAGCCATCGAGACGGGCCGATTCATATAGTTCTTCCGGAATGCTGTTTTCAAAGAAGGTCTTGGCCACAATCAGGTTATACGTAGAGAGTGCATTGGGAATCAGAATCGCCCAGATGGTATTATACATTCCCAAGTCCTTCACCAGAAGATAGGTGGGAACCATTCCTCCGCTGAAATACATGGTAAACAGCACCGCCATCATGATAAAATTCCGGCCCCTTAAGTTTTTCCTGGAAAGGGGATAAGCCGCCAGGACCGTCAGCGTCACACTGATTATGGTTCCAAGCGCCGTGTAAAACATGGTATTGCGAAATCCCCTCCAGATGTCTTTATTTTCAAACACCATGGTGTACGCCTTCGTCGTCAGCCCTTTCGGCCAGAGCAGCACCTCTCCCCGGATGACCAGATCCGGATCGGAAAAGGAGGCCGCCACCACAAAGATCAGCGGAACCATGACAATCACAATGATAATACAGCCGAGAACCGCCGCAATCACATCAAAGGTCCTGTCACTCCTGACGATCTCACCATACTTTCCTTTCATCTTCATCGTTCCCCTCCCTACCACAAGCTGGTTTTTGTTGTCTTCTTACTGATAAAATTTGCACCTGCCAAAAGGGCAAAATTAATGATAGAATTGAACATTCCTACCGCAGTGCTGTAGCTGAACTGCCCTTTCTGAATACCGTTTTTATAAATAAACGTTGATATTACCTCGCTGGAGGAGATGGTGACGTCGCGCTGCATCAGAAGTACCTTCTCAAACCCCACACTCATCAGATTCCCGATTCTCATGATGAATAAAATCAGAATGGTTCCCATGATACACGGAATCGAGATATGTATAATCTTCTGCATCCTCGTAGCCCCGTCAATCGAGGCCGCCTCATAGAGCTGGGGGTCGATAGCACTCAGCGCGGCAATATAGATGATCGCGTTAAAGCCCATATTCTGCCATACATTGGAAAACACGTAGAGCGGCTGGAAGGCCGACGGCCTCGACATAAAATCCACCGGCTTCGCCCCAAAGAACGCGGTAATCTGGTTAAACAGGCCGTATTCTTTATTGGAAAACAGGCTCAGCATGCTGACAATTACAACGATGGAAAGAAAATTAGGCATGTACGTGATATTCTGAACCGCCTTTTTTAATTTTGTGCTCTTTATTTCGTTGATTAAAAGAGCCAGAAAGATCGGTACCGGAAAGCCGACGAGCATGGTAAACACACTGAGAGAGAGCGTATTTACCAGGACGTCCTTAAAATAATAGGACTGAAAGAACTGTTTGAAATAGGTTAGCCCCACCCAGGGACTCTTCGTAATTCCCAGCGTCGGGTTGAATCTGCGAAACGCGATCTGAAGCCCATACATGGGGATGTATTTGAATACAATATACCAGATGATGGGAATCGCCACCAGCGCGTAGAGGCCGGCATTCTTGCGGATATCCAGCCAAAGCTTTTTCTGTTTTTGTTTCATGGTATTACCTCCAGCTTTCTCTTCATACCGGACAGGCCGGAAGCCCTGCCTCCGGCTTCCGGCCCTCCTTCTTACTTCGTGGCATCCAGCGCTTTCTGATAGATTCCCTCCAGTTCGCGGATTCCGATCTGTTCCAGTGTAGCGCAGTACTCATCCCATTTGTCAAAGCCCCACTCACCGATGACGAATTTGGCTACCGCCTCTTTTTTATAGTTAATGATATCCTGTTCTATGGCGTTCAGCCGGTCCATATCTTCCATGGAAACCGTCGGCTTTGCATATACCTTCTCAGGCATGTAGTCCACCAGAATGGCGGCTGCCTCCTTGGTCCGTTCGCTGGCCACTACATTGTCGGTATTATCCGTAATCATACACGGGAAACCGCCGCCCGGCACGAGGTTGATCTTGCCAAGAGCCGTCATAAACCCATCCGGGCTGTTTAGGATCTCATCTTTGAAATGCGGCACATGGTTCGAATCGTAATCAAAGGTCTCCCCCTCTATGCCGTAACGGAAAAACATCTCCCCCTCGGCTCCATAGAAATAATCCACCCAACGGACAGCCGCTTCCGGATTGGAACACGTATTGCTGAGCGCGAAGCTGCCGAGCATACTGATACTGCCGGTGGCGTCCGTCCACATCTGATCCCCATTCGGACCGATCAGTGGTTTGTAGCCCACATAATCTTCCTCGCAGTTCACGAATACGTCCGAATACGGCATATACATGGCTCCGTACATCTCTCCGGCCAGATTGCTTCTCCATGCCGCTCTGTCGTTCTTATAATAATCCTGCCATAACAGCTTTTCCTCATAGAGATCGTTTAAGTAAATCAGGTATTCTTTAAAGGCATCGTCGCACAGCCAGTTATGTACCGTTCCGTTTTCGTCGATATTATAAGTATCTTTCATCTGGAACTGAAGGCCGAAGCTGCCCGCCAGCGGGTAGATCGAATCGGGTTCGCGAATTCCCAGCGGGATTTCATCCGCCTGGCCATTTCCATTGGGATCTCCGTCACGGAATGCGATCAGGACATCTTTAAATTCCTCCAGATTCGTCGGAATATCTTTTCCAAGCTTATCGAGCCACGCCTTGTTGATCCACTGTTTAAATCCCATGCTGCCCGTCGCGCTTATATCGATGGCAGGAATTGTATACATATGACCGTCCGCCGCAGTTACCGCCTGCTTGATCTGAGGGTATTCCTCATAAATCTTCGACAGGTTGGGAGCGTATTTCTCAATCAGATCGTCAAGCACCATCAGCTGTCCGCTCCCCACCCCATAGGTGGCAATCTGGTCAATCTTGATATCGCTTTTCAGGAAAATGTCCGGCAGCTCATTGGAGGCAAAGAGAAGCTGCTTGTTCTCTTCAAATCCATCGGCCGGTACTTCCTGATAGTCCATATGGATGTTTGTTAAATCCTCATATTTGTTCAGAGTGAGGACCTCGTTCCAGGGAGCGTGGTTCTGATCCCGGCAGCCGTACACCGTCATGGTAATCTTCTCATTTACGATGGGAAAGCCCTCCATATTCAGATTCGCAGCCTCTTCTCCGCCTGCTTCCTCTGTCACCGCTCCCGTCGTCCTGCCCTCTGTTTCTGCCTTTTTTCCGTTTTCAGCAGATTTCCCACAGCCTGTCATCAGCCCTGCTGCCAGGATACCGCCAAGTAATAATACCGCTGCTTTCTTCATACCTTCTTCTCCTTTCGCTTTCTAGTACTGCATTGCGTAATTAATTGTGAATAAAATGCCTGATATCTGCGTCAGAGGGTGTTTTATCACAGTTAATTACGCAATGCAGTACTAGCACTTCCTGATAGAAAAATTTTACCATGTAAAAGGATTGGAATATGGTCTGTTTTCTTTTCTATTTTTACTTTCCTGTCCACAATTTTTACTGTTTCGCCAGATACTCCTTCGGCGTCTTCCCCACGTATTCCTTAAAGACTTTCAGAAAATATCCATAGTTTCTGAAACCGCACCGGGACACCACCTCTTTTAACGGAACCCCATCCCGGATCAGGCGTTTTGCCTCCTCCAGCCGTATCGTATTCAGATAATCGGTTACGGTCTGTCCCGTCTCGTCATGGAAGATACGGCTTAGATAGGAACTGCTCACGCCGATCCCATCGGCGATCATCCGCAGGCTGATGGGGCTCTTATAATGTTCCTTCTGATAGGCAATCGCATTTCGCACCATGGCAGAATAGCCTCGTTTTTTCTCCTCCTTCTCGCTAATCTCTCTCAGCACATTCCGGTAAAGGCCGGATACACTGGATACCAGCGCTTCCCTGCTCTTCACACGGGCATACTGAAACAGCATGAATTCTCTGGGGAGAAAGTCCAGTTCAATCTCATATTCCACCGATATCTTTTCGATCAGCTCCAGAAGCTCTTTCGTCACCATAATGCAGAGTCCGGCATGATCGGCAGGAATCCCGCCGTATATCTCTTCTATCAGCTGCGCCGCCGAGGCTGCGTCGTGTTCTACCGCAACGGCCAGAAGGCGTTTATGCTGGCCGATGGTCAGGGAAAGAGAGGCCTCGCTTTCCCGTTCCGGCCCCGCCTCCTCCAGCTTATGCAGCAGGAAGCTCTTCAGGGAATTGTCGTTAAAGAACAGCGGACACCGGGTAAAATCAAGGCGCAAATGGAAGATGCGGCGTACACTGTCCTGAATCAGGGCCATGATACACTCCAGCTTATTTCTTATCTCCGCCTCTGAGATAACACCATAAAACCGGGTCAGCAGGACAATGCAGTCCGGCTTTCTTAAGCAGGCCAGAGACTTTACGCCCTCCAGTCGGGCCGCCTCCGCCGCCTTTGCGACGCCCTCCAGCAGACCGCCGTCATCAAGCATGGCCGTCCGGTCCATATCCTTGATCCGGATGATAACCGCAGCCTTTCTGCTGTTATCGGAGGTGAAGGGGTTGACCCCTTCCCCGAAGATCCATTCCCGCGTCTGTCTTCTTAATTCCGCCTTAATCTCCCAGGAGGAGAGTCCCTTTAGGCGGGTCGCTATGTTTTTTAAGGTGAGCACCAGAAACTCTTCCGACAGGCGGCTCTTCAGAATATAGTCATACGCGCCGTTTTTCAGAATTTCACGGACGTAATCATAATCATCATAGCTGCTCATGGCGATGATGGCGGTTCCCGGATATTTGCGGGAAATGATCTCCGAAAGAACGATCCCGTTCTTTCCCGGCATGGAGACATCCATGAGTACGAGATCAATCTCCCGCTCCGCCAACACGGCAAGCGCCTCGTCCCCGCTTCCCGCTTCCCCGGACAGCACAAACTCCCCGGTCTCCCAGAATTTCATCTCCCGGATGCAGGTTCTGAAGACCGTCTCATCGTCAACCAGTAAAATCTTCAAGGCCATCTTTTTCACCTCCCGCTGGCAAACGCAGTTCCACGCACGTAAACATCCCCTCGCAGCTGTCTATGGTTCCGCCATATCCGTCGCCATAGATCAATTGAATCCGGTTAAACACGTTGGTAATACCAATTCTGCGAAATCCCGGTTTTCCTTTACTGGCCATATGTTGTTTCAGCTCTCCCAGCTTGTCCTCACTGATTCCCCTTCCATTGTCCATCACCTTCAAAATCACAAACCCCGCCGCTCGCGGCGGGGTTTGTGACCCTCGCGGCAGTCGCCAAATGGACGCGCCAGCGTGTCCGTTTGGCTCGTTGCTCGCGGGAATAACGGTATCCTGCTGCCTGTATATCTTCACATTGATCACTCCGTCTCCATCCATCGCCGCAATGCCATGAATCAGGGCATTTTCCACCACTGGCTGCAGCAGAAGCTTGGGCACGGGATAGCTCCACAGTTCCTCCTCCACGTCCCACAAAACGGTAAACGGCCTGCGGTACTTGAAACGCTCAATTGTCAGGTAATTTTCTATGTAATCCTTTTCCTCCCACAGTGTAATAAATTCATTGTGGTTGGAGAGAACACTCCGCAGCAACTCCGACAGCGACGCAGCCACCGCCTCAATCTCCTTCTCATCCCTGCTGTGAGCCACATACTGGATGCTGTCGATGGAATTATAGAGAAAATGCGGTTCAATCTGGGATGCCAGCACATCCTGCTGGGCCTCTCTCTTCAGCTTTTCTTTCTGCCGCACCTCGGCCATCAGCGCCTCGATCCGGTCCATCATCACGTTGAAGGTATCCGCCAGAGCGCCAATCTCATCCCTGGCCGGAATTTTCATGCGCACGCCCAGATTCCCGGAACGGACAGCCTCCATTCCGCCGGAAAGGCATTTCAAATCGGCACAGATCCGCTTCGATAGATAGGCCGCCGCCAGGAGTGCCGCCGCAGAAGCCGCCGCGCCGATCAGGAGAAATTTCGTCTTCAGTTCCTGTGCATCTTTCAGCAGCACATCTTGCGGAATCAGGCTTATAAGCGTCATGTGGCTGGTGTCGGACACATAGCGGATATAGTAATAGGGATTGCCCTTCCATTTTACGTAGCCGGCAGAGGGCGCCTTCTGACGGACCTCTTCCACCGGTCCCTGTCTCTCCTCCTCTCCGCTGTTGGTGTAGAACAGCTGTCCATCCGGCAGATACAGATAGAGGGCGACCGACCGCAGGAAGTCAATGGTGTATACGCTGGTGATAAATTCGTAATTCAGCTTTACAACAATAACTCCCCTCGTGTTCCCCTGGCAGTACGTAACAGGATGGCTGAGGAGCAGGCTTTGGCCTTCCGCATCATAGATAAGCTCCATGGAATCGCTGGACAGCGCCCGCTTCATTGCAGGAGTATCCAGCTCCCGCTTCATTACAATCCCCGATCCCGCCTGATAGATGAGTCCGTCCCCGGTAATCAGAAGAATATCCTCTATGTATTCCTTCTGCGAGAGAAAACCGGCCAGGAAGCTCTTAATCTGTTTTTTCTGCTGATACCCTTTATAGGATGCCTCCTCTCCTGCCCTGACCAGATTGGGGGAAATAAATTCCTGCGCCAGCGCAACAGACAGTACGATTTTCTTCGACTCGGACAGCATACTGTTAAATTCCCGGTCCGCAAAGGAAATATACTGTTCCGTATACCGCTCTGTCGTGGATTTAATGGTATTGATCTCCGCATAGAACGAGATGATCAGCGAGGCGACCGCGGTGCCTACCGCAATCAACAGGCTGACCGTCATGATTTTTGTTTGTATGGAATGCAGACTCATATGTATCCTCCCTCCTAGTTATGAGCACTTAGCGGGCGTCCTTTGGCCGCTTACGTGCGATACATGTCATCTCCACTTAGCGAGGTTTCTCACGAGCTTAGTGGAGTGGCTTTACCCCTGTGATCGCGGCTCACAGGTATAAGCCGCAAAAAGCTTTTGCACGCCGATAACGGGACGTGCAAAAGCTTCCGTTCTTCTATTTCTTAAATCTCTCCATAAACATCGGCATATAGATTCCCCCCTGGACGCTCCTGGCGATAAAGTGGCAGTATCGGCCGCTCACCGTATCGTACCAGTCGGAAAATGGAACCCGGCTCTCTGTGTCCCTTACATAGGCAGCCACCGGCGCGGTCAGCGCCTGAAACATCTCCTTGTCTCCCGCCATGGAAGCGCACCAGAGTATCCAGTCACTCTTCGTATAGCTGCTCCTGCTGTCCAGCGGAGTCCCATACTCCCCGCATTTTTCGACATACCATGCCAGGTCGCCGGATATAATATCACCGGAGAACAACGGATCACCGAAAAAGCGGTCCCAGACGAGATTGTATTTTAAGCTCCAGGAATCCGTGTCTCCGAACGTAAGCGCCGTGTGGCCTTTTCCACTGGCCGTTGTCTCCCAGACCGCAGCCATGGCAGCCGCCCGGCACCGGTATCTCATCGACTCACTGTCCTCTCCCAGAAGCTCCAGGATTCTGGCGTATGCCTTGATTCCCATGATCGCCTTGACGGCCAGATTCGTATTATGAGCCAGATGGCCGGCAAAATCATCGGTACAGAGCTGTTCTCCCGGGTCCGCTCCGTAGGTGAGCAGATACTCCGTCCACATCTTAAGAAGCCCCTGATACGGCTTTGCAAACTCCGCATTTTTGTCTATTTCACAGCAGGCAGCCGTCATGATCAGCATATTTCCGCATTCCTCTACGGGCATCTGAAACTTCAGATCGTAGACATCACACGGCGGATACTGGTAATAGGGCGGAAATACGGCTCCGTTGGCCTGAAGGTACTGCTTTCCCTTTTTCTCCGGATTCAGTCCGTAGACCTGTCCCCACGCATACGGATAGCGGCCCACATCATGCGGCGCGAAGTCATACTCCCACACGTCACAGGAGGCAAAGCGGAACACCGGCCGCAGCATCCCTTTTATGTAATCCGTGCTGTACATGAGGAACAGCGGCACTGACGGATAGCTGACATCGGCGGTACCGATGCATCCGTTGGAATCATTTTCCTTGGACAGAAAAATCAGATTTCCGTCCTCGTCCTCAATCAGCTTATGGGCCGCCACCGCCTGGCGGTAGCTGAGACAGCACAGGAGCTCATAGTCCTCTCCGCCCATCTCCCTTGCCCGCTCGGTCAGGCTGCGGTCCAGAGCCTCGCTCTTTTTCAGCACATCCTCCCGCTCATCAAGGCTGGCTCCGATGGCGTCGATAATCGTGGGATATTTCTTTGTCCAATAAGCCTTTCTCCACTGGCCGAAATAGTTGATGGAGACAAGGTCGTCGTAGGCCGCCACGATTCCGCCGCTCTCCGACTCCGTTCCCAGTTCGACGATTCCATCCAGCCGCTCCTTTTCGCTGTCATAAGCAAATCGGGCCTCCGGGCCACGGCCGGCCAGATATAAGTATCCCCAGTCAATGGTCGTGTGGTCTCCGCTGTGCCCCAGTGGGGTCTGGAATGCCTTTCCCATGACGCCATATCGGAATTTCTCTGTCTGCTGCACATCGCCGTTTACCGGTCCGTCCGTAAATTTCACAAGATCGGAGGAAAAGGCAAATACCACGCGGACGCCGGCCGGCTTCTTCCGGGAAACGGTGACATCAAGATACGTGCACGGACGCGATACCAGCAGCAGATCGTCAAGCAGCAGCGGGGAGGTAAACCGTACCTGCATGGTGATCCATTCATTTTCAAACTGATATTCCGTGGACGTCGGTGTGATGGACAGCCCGGTCTGGCCGATCGTCTGACTGAATTCCGGATCACCCATAAAACAGTAAGGCGTTCCGTCAATCACGACGTAACCGCGGACCGCCTGGCGTGCTCCGCTCCAGTGGGAGGTATCGCAGTTATTTAAATGGTCGCCTCCCGACCAGATGCTGAAATATGGATCGTGTACAATCAGCGGTACACTCGCTGCTCTCTCTATTTTCATAATTAAAGTTCCCCTTTCGCTATATGGTTGCGGTATGTCTGATGATTCTGTCTTCTACCCAGTGGTCCCGGTAGTAGGTATTGCTCTCAAAACGGTCTCCGACCGCCTCCATTCTGGAATACATCTGCCTCTTTAAGTCCTCCAGCCGGCCGCGGTATTCCGGATCTCCGGCCAGATTATTCCTTTCATACGGATCATTCTCCAGATCGAATAAAAACTCCTGTTGGTCGGAGCGGTATACGGCATACTTATACCTCCGGGTCCTAAATGCCCTCCATTCCTGCCCGTCGCCCCAGGCCGCGGTAGGCCCGGTACACATCATAAGCGCGCCGTCGTCTCTGACCTCCTCTCCCTTTACCGCCATGCTGAAATCCTTTCCCTCCGCCCCCAAAGGAACGGGAAGGTCCATGAGCGACAGAAGGGTCGGCATAATATCCACCGTGTTCATGACACAGTCTCTCCTGACATGTTCCTCCAGATGTCCCGGCCACCGGATCAGCATCGGCACCCGGACTGCCTCCTCATAGAAAATATTCTTCGCCCTCCTGCCATGGGCCCCAAACAGCTCTCCGTGATCGGAGGTAAAGACGATGATGGAGTTCTCTTCCAGGCCAATGCGGCTGACCGCCTCCTTCAGACGGCCGATGTTGTCATCTAAATTGGCAGTCATGGCATAGTATACCCTCATCCATTCAGGGAGGCACTTCCTCTCCTCTTCGCTTAAGCGGGCCCACTGGTCGGCGTGCGGATCGTTTTCCGGAAGGTAATTGGGCGGATAATCGAAATCCGTATGTGCAAACCGCCTTAAGCACTCCTCGGGCACATTATCCGGTTCCCACGGATCGTGGGGCGTGCCGATGGATAAAAACAGCGCAAAGGGGGAGTCCCCACGGGCCAGCCGCTCCAGCTGCTCTATGGCCATGTCGGTCTGGGCGTCCGGCTCGTATTTGTCGTAGTAAATCTTTTCCGGACTGTCCAGATGATAGTAGGCCGTCCCCACGGAATACTCATGGCGGAAATTATAGGCTGCAAAATACCCGTTAAAGCCCAGCCGGTCCCTGCCCTTTGGAATATAGGAGTTTTTCGGATCGTAATGGTTGCCCAGCTCCGACGCATACATATGCCATTTTCCGATGTATGCGGTCTCATAGCCATTTTCATTTAACACGTCCGCAAAGGTGTGATGGTTCGGATTCATCCGGATCTCATTGATCACCATCCCCGTACTCGTCGTATATTTTCCCGTAAACAGTGAGGCGCGGTACGGCGCGCACACCGGATGGCCGCTGACCATCCGGCACATATCCGTGCTCTTCGCACACAGCGCGTCAATGTTAGGAGTCTGGGCTCTTAAGTCTCCTGCATAGCCCAGGCTGGAGTAACGAAGCTGATCTGCAAAAATGTATATCAGATTTGGCTTTTTACTTTCTCTGCTCATTGGAACCTCTTTCCTGTGTCATTTTTCAGTTCTGACTCTATTTTAACAGGATTTTTTATGGAATCCAGAACACTATTTTTACTACTTTCTCTACTATTTTGCTTCCTCCGGCGAACTGCTCTATTTCACTTCCTTCGCCATATAGGCATCGAGTCCATCCTGCTTTAACTGCAGCGCTTCGTCAATTCCCATTGACTTGATGGTCACACGGAAATTATTGAAATTATCCAGCGGCTCCGCGCCCGTGATAAATTTAAGTGTCATCTCATCGATATAGGTATTGACCGGAGTCATAATTTCACCCAGTCTCTGCTGCTCATCCTCCTCCAGCTGGTATGGCGGAAGCTGAAGGCTGCTGTCGATCTTATCATCATCCGACCATTTCATACGGATTGCCAGAGCTCCCTCACTCTTTAAGAGGTTCGCATGACACTCGACATCGGGGTAGTTGATCTTCGGCGCAAAATGTACCTTGTAAATAAAACTGGCTTCCTCTGTTCCAAACTTTGGATTGTTCAGCATGGTGTCGTTATACACCCGCTTGTCTCCCTGCCAATTCCAGTTGACACCTTCCACGCCCCAGTTGTAGAGATTGGCGCCCTCCTCCGTGTAGCCGTAATTTAAAAATTTCATGGCGGCTTCTACGTTCTGACAGTCCTTGCTGATGACCACCGTGGACTCGTGCTCCCGCGTTCTCGGCCATACATTGTATTCCTCCCAGTGGAGCTGCTGTCCCTCTTCCAGCCTGATATACGGAGCCGACACGACTTCAAAGCCCTGCCTCTCGCCGCGGTTAAAGGTGGCAACGGTTGGAGCAAGATAGGTACCGATCTGATCCGTGTCAAACAGCGTATTGGCCTCCGCGTCCTTGATGCTGCTGAAATCCTTGGAGATATAACCGCTTGAATACCACTTGTTAATCAGGGTCAGATAATCCTTAAATCCGTCCTCCAGAGGCGCACACTTGACGACGCCGTCTTTCTGGAAGAAGTTATTATCTTTATTGTAATAAACATCAAACAGACCTTCCAGCTGTACCTCATATCCAAACTTATCCAGGAGGTAAGGAGTCATTCCCTTCGCCTTGATCTTTTCAAACATGGCCTCGTAATCCGCCACCGTTTTCGGTATATCACAGTCCAGCTCGCTCAATAAGTCCTTCTTGAAGACCCATCTGCGGAAAGGCGGGTCGGCAACGGGCTTGCAGTTGTTGAAGCTCACGATATGGCCGTTGTTATCGGTGGACTCCCTGTAAAACTCTTCATTTTCCGTCAATACCTTATAGTAGTCCGGCGCATACTGAGGAACCAGCTCTGTCAGATCTTTAAACACCCCGTCTCTCATTCCCTGAAATTCACCGCCCGCATAACGATCCGCATAGGCGATGATATCGGGAAGCTTATCTCCCAGGAACAGCAGGTTAAATTCTTCCTGTTCCTGTCCGATCGCCGGATGGATAAACTCAATGTTGATCCCCAGACGTTTCATGGCCTCCTGATACGCCACATTGTCATTGTCACCGGTCACGTATTTTGACGCGCTGCTGCCAAATGGAACCCAGTAAGTCAGGGTAACCGGCTCACTGCTGTCCCCGTCTTTTCCCGCTTCCGTGGTCTCCGTACTCTTCGTCCCCTCTGTTCCTTCGTTTTTCGCTTTTTCAGTTGATGCCGCGGTACCTGCGCTCTGTGCATTTCCACATGCGGTAAGACCTAACAGAGCAGCCGCCAGTGTCAAACATACGATTTGTTTCTTTCTCATTTTTGATTACCTCCCAATCAATAATTTTAACTTTTTTACTCTTTTACAGACCCCATCATCACACCCGACATAAAGTATTTCTGCGCAAACGGATAGATAAACAGAATCGGGACCGTCGCAACCACAATCGTGGAATATTTTACGATTTCCTCCAGGAACATCGCATCCGTATCCATCATGCTGTTTCCGCCGGATGAATTGGCGATCAGAATCTCCCGCATGACAAGCTGCAGGGGAAATTTGCTCTTATCTCTCAGATAAATCATGGCATTAAACCAGGAACTCCAGTGCGCCACCGCATAGAACAGCACCATAACCGCCATCGTCGCCTTGGACAGCGGCAGGATGATCTTAAACAGAATCACGAAGTCGTTGGCGCCATCCAGCCTGGCGGACTCCTCAAGGCTGACCGGGATCGACTGAAATGACGTCTTCATAACGATTAAGTTCCATGTGGAAATGGCACCGGGAAGAACTAACGCCCAGATCGTATTATAAAGGCCCAGCCCCTTCACCAGCAGGAAATTCGGTATGAGTCCCGCATTAAAATACATGGTAAATACGATCAGCAGCGTGAGCGGCTGTTTCAGCATGAACCCTTTTCTGGACAGCGCATACGCCCCCAGAATGGTGAGAAACATGTTAATGGCCGTTCCCACCAGCACATACACAATTGTATTGAAGTAGCTCGGCAGTATATTGGGGTTCTCGATCACCACCCGGTACCCCTCCAGGGAGAATCCCAACGGCTTCAGGATCACCCCCGTGTGCCTCATCAGCTCGATGGGATCACTGAAGGACGCCATGACCACGTGCCACATGGGGTAAAGGCAGATCAGCCCCATGAGTCCCATCAGGACATATACCATAGAAATAAAGATTCTGTCTCCCGGAGATTTCTGTTTCTTCATTCCTCTCTCCTTTCCGGAAGCCCGCCCTACCACAGGCTTTCTCCTGTCGCTTTTCTGCTCAGACGATTCGCCAGCACGAGAATCAATAGGTTGACCGCCGAGTTAAACAGCCCCACCGCCGTACCATAGCTGTAATTGGTCAGTTCCAGGCCCTGGCGGTAAATATAGGTGGAAATAATATCCGCCGTGTCGTATGTAAGCGGGTTGTAAAGGAGAAATACCTTTTCAAACCCCATTGTCAGGATATTTCCGACTCTCATAATCAGCTGTACGATAATAATCGGCACCAGTCCGGGAAATGATACGTAAAGCATTCGCTGGAACCGGCTGGCCCCATCGATGGTGGCGGCCTCATATAAGCCGGGATCAATGGTGGAAAGAGTGGCCAGATAGATGATGCTTCCCCAGCCCGCCTCCTGCCAGATCCCACTTAAGACATACATCGGCCGGAACAGCTTTGCATTTGCCATCAGATTGCTTCGCTCTACACCGAAGAGGGCAAGGAAGTCATTAAAGATTCCATCCGAACGGCTGAACGTCAGGAGCAGGCTGCACATGACGACAAGCGATATGAAGTGAGGCATATAGCTGACCGTTTGCACCAGCTTCTTGTAGGGGCGGCACTGTATATCATTAATAAGAAGCGCCAGGATAATCGGCACCGGAAAGGCCAGAATAATCTGCAGTATATTCAGAAGCAGCGTATTCCGGATCAGTCTCCACGCGTACGGCCCGGTAAAGAAATCAATAAAATACTTCATGCCTACCCATTTGCTCCCGGAAATTCCAAGCGCGGGCTTAAAATTCTGGAATGCAATGACGATTTTGCTCATGGGACCGTAGCAGAATACCGCATAGTAGATGACTACCGGAAGGAGCATCAGATAGATATAGCGGTATCGGATAAAGTCCTTTTTCAGCCTTACGGCAAATGCTTCCTCCTGCTTTCGTTTCTTTTCCCTCCTCATAATACTCCCCCTCTCATTTCCTGATCTCTCACGTTTCACTCCTCCTTTCTGCCCACAGTATAGAGGATTGCCTTCTTCCTTTCAATTTGTGATTCCGTTTCCATATGTAGCCCTGTACCAGCAAGGATATGTGCTTTTTAAGCAGTATGTCATATTCTCATCTTTTCCCTGTACTGTCCCGGCGTCACGCCCTCATATCCCTTAAACTTTCTGACAAAATTAGCAACATCGATATATCCGATCTCCGCCACGATCTCCTTGATCTGTTTATTGCTGTTCACCAGCAGTTCCCTGGCCCGGTCCATCCGGATCATGGTGACATACTGAATAAAAGAGCAGCCTGTCTCCTGCTTGAAAAACCGGCTGAGGTAATTGGAGGATACGCCGAATTCGTCTGCGACGCTCTCTAATCCCATGCTGCTGTCGCCGTAATGGCAGTTGACATAATCAAGTATTTCTGATTTGCGCTCATTGTTTCTGCTGTCCTTAAATTCGGCAAACTGGCGGCACATCTCGATCGTAAGGCCGGCCATCTTTTCGCGGAATTCCGGCAGACTCTTAAAGGTGATCAGCTTCTTTAAATCCACATTCTTCAGTTCAAAGCCCTTTAGCTGGTCCAGCGTCTTGATCGTAATATTGATGATATCGAAGCAGAGGCACTGTGTGATGACAAACGATTTCAGCGGTTCGATCTCCCCGATCATATTGTCCAGCGCCTTTAAAGCCGCCTCCTCGTTAGCCTGTTTCAGACACTGGATAAACAGGGCCTGTTCCAGAATGGGATACTGGATATTCTGTTCCTCGTAACCGATCTCCTCAAACAGAATTACCTTTTGATTTCCCAGCATATGGTAATCCGAAGCGATGGCCGCGGACTCCAAGAAAGAGCGGTTTATATCCATGACATCTTCGTAGATTCTTCCCATATAAAAGGGGATGGAAATCTCATAACGGGTCTCCAGTTCACGGCATAGGTGGTCCGCCACGGACAGACGGATATCCACATTTTTCTCACCCGCGGTCCGCTCCCCGCAGTTGACAATCACCGCGCTTCCGTTGTCCTTCAGCATGTCGAGGCCGTAGACGTGGATAAATGGCTGCATAAAACCGGCCAGAACCGTCATAATACGAAGATTTTTATCTTCCTCGAAGCTGTCCTCCACGGGAATCGGAAGCAGGATCACGAAATTATAGCGGTAGCTTAAGTTAATATTCGCCGATTTCAGCGTCGCCTCCATTTCCTCCGAGGTCTTAAACTTGCCTTTTAGAATCCGCCTCAGACAGGAGGCCACCACCATGGGCCTCTGACGGTTTAAAAGTGCGCTCAGCTCTTCATTTTTATTTTGGACATCGGTCCATTTATTTGTGATGATCTCAAATTCATTAATTCCTTCCTGCTCCTGATCTGCCATGGTGTCCTGATCCACAATTTTCTGGACCAGCTTCTGAATCGGCTTGTAGTTGCTCCGTGACAGCACGAGGGATAGCAGAATTCCACCTATAAACAGGACGGCAATCAGGAAAATATACCAGGAGGCAAACTCACTGCCCGACTGATAGAATTTCTTACTGTCCGTGATCGACACCACCGACAGCCCGGAATTTGCCGAAATCTCCCTCATAATGATGAAGGAACCTCCATCCACCCGTTCTTCTACCAGCTTCCCTCCGGTTCTTCTGTACTTTATGGCCAGATTGTCAAGCGACTCCCGGCTTAACCCGGAACAGTTCTCCTGCCCGCATTGAAACAGCGTTAAATACCGTTCATTGAAAATATAGATGGCAGAATCCGCCGTATAATACGTTTTTATCAGCTCATTTAGAGAATCGGAGCCAAACCCAAAGCCAATCGTGGCAATCGGAATATTATTCATATACGGAATCGGGTACAGAAAATAAACGATGGACGATTCTTCCCCCGCCTGCTTCTCCTCCCCAATCTTGAGAGAACGGTCATCCTTAACCGAATTTATGGTTCCGAAAAACGAAGCCTCGTTTAAGTCTCCGTACTGGTTCATGTCCTTTTCAAATTCGGAGTAAGGAATCTTCCCATCCATTGTGTAAACAGATTTATCCCCTCTTAAATAGAGAATTGGCTTCACATCATTTTCCGTGTCCCCCACGATTTCTGAATATGTCATCAGCTGAGAGGCCACCAGTCCCTCATCGATCTCCGCCCGCTCGTACCTGACATCATTTAACTGTTCCTCTATCTCACTCCCTGAGAAATGATACGCGGCGCTGTTCATCTTTTCCGTCACATAATCCAGCTTCTGGAGTACCTGCGACAACATGGCCGAATTGGATTTCTCCAGTTCTTTCCTCTCCGTCATGCGGTTTCCATAATAAAAAAACGCCCCCAACACCAGAAGCGGAATCACCCCAATAAAAATATAGGAATAAAACAGTCTCTTTCTCCAGCTCATTTTTTTCATAGTTCCCCTCCTATCCCCCCACAGCCCAATATCAGGCCAATACCGACGGAATCATATGTTCAAGCATCTTCTCTTCCAGATGCGCTGCCTCTGCCTGATATTCCGGCCAGCTTACCCGGTTATCAAACTCATGAGGATCTTTCATCAAATCGATCAATTCTCTTTTCTTTCCATTTTGACGCTGCAAATGGATGTATTTTCTCAGGCAGTCGGTTTCATCGTAGGCACATATGATTTTTCCCCATAGCCCGTGATTGCCCAGCATCTCCCCGTGGTCTGCCGTAAACAGGATGACCGCGTTGTCTCCATATCTCTCCCTGACCGCGTCCTCTAAGCCAGAATGGCCGGAATCACATGTTCGATCATCTTTTCCCGAAGCGCCGCCAGGGCTTCCTGGTATTCGGGCAGTGCGATCCGGTTTTCAAACTCGTTCGGATCTTCCCGCAGATCCAGCAGCTCTCTTCCGTGTTCCCTGCCCTTCTGTACGTGGACATACTTATATCTCCCGTCCGTGACAGCCAGATACCCCTCTCCCTCCGCAAAGGTATAATCCCGTTCCCAATCCGGATCGCTGAGCGGTCTGCCGTCGCAGACCGGTATCACGGCCCCCGCCGCCTCCAGGCACGTCGGCAGGAAGTCCACGGAGTTCACGAGCCGCCGGTCCGCCGTCCCCGTCTTTTGGCCCGGGTACTTTACCAGAAGCGGAATATGCCACACCTCGTCGTACGCGCAGTTATGTTTTCCCCACAATCCATGATCTCCCAGCATCTCCCCGTGGTCAGTGGAAAACAGGATCAGGGCATTGTCCCCGTATTTCGCTTTGACGGCTTTTATAATCTCTCCGACCTGGTCGTCGATCAGCTTTACATTTCCGCAGTAGCTTCTTCTGAGCCGGTCCCAGTATTCATCGGTATAATTTTTGCACGCATGGCCGTCAGCATGGCCGCAGCCATCGATGTTGCTGTTTGGGCCTCCAAAGTAGCTGTCGTGATGAATACGGTCTTCCCCGTCCAGTTCTCCTTCCCGCTTAATAAGCGGCGGCAGCCCGGCCATGTCCACCTGACTCAAATACTCCTCCGGCGCATCGAAGGTATAATGGGGGCCGCTGAAGGATATCCAGGCAAACAGAGGCTTTTCCTCCTCATAGCTGTGAATATACTCCACCGCCTTTCTGCCGGTCCAGGCATCCGGATGCCAGTCTGCCGGTCCAGGGAACGGGAAGACCTTCCTGTAGTCCGGATTCCACACCGCATCCCGGTATGCTTTCAAATATCCGGCCTGATCCAGCTCTTTGCTGTAATCATCGCAGAACCAGACGGATACCTGTTTGTCATCCTCCAGTTCCAGATGATCGATCCCCAGACTCTCGTAATATGCTTTGAACTCCTCATACGGCAGAGTCCGGTCCGCCCGCGTCTCCGAGTAGGGAACCGGTGCAAAATGACATTTTCCAAACACGGAAGTGCGGTAGCCGCTTTCCCTCAGCGACTGGAACAGGTTGCTGATTCCCGTATCCAGCGCGCACTTGCGGAAATTGCTGTAGGCGCCGCTGTTGTGCGGATAACGGCCTGTAAGGATCGAGCATCTGGACGGCAGGCACCAGGGGCTGACGGTATAGCAGTTCTCATAGTTTGTGCCCTCTTCCGCCAGACTGTCGATATGCGGCGTGGTAATTGCTTTCCCTCCGTAACATCCCAACGTCTTCCGGTTCAGTTCATCACAGGTAATCATCACGATCGCCGGTCTGTCTTGTCTTTCGCTTTTCTCCATCTCTGCATTTTTTTCCATATCCATCGTTACCATTCCTCCAGTCATCTGACCAATTGTATTACTGTTATCTTAACAAGGAAGAATTGCGCTTACAATTTGTAACTCCCTGTCAATATGTAGGATGCCGGTCCGTGGATATGTAGTTTAATTTCAATATGTATTCTTTGTTCCCCGCCTCCTTTGCTGTTTTGTTTCTGCAGCAAGGGATTCACTGTCGGATATCTGTGCGGCAGCTCAGGATTCCAGGGATATGGGCTCCTTTTTAGCAAGACAATTTTAAGAATACCATACTATTATTTGAAAAAGTTATTTCAAATAAAATCTTTCCGTATTTTTCCTCTTTCCCCCATATCTTTCCGTTATCCACACTCTTCATTCCCTTTTTTACGTTTTCCACATACCAGTTCACACAATTTTCAGATATTAACAATTAATCCACAGACATTTCCACATTATTGTGGATAACTTTGTCCGCCATGTCGATAAGTGGCTGAAACATTTTTTTCCATCCTTTGCAACTTTTTACTTCTCTTTCACGTCTAATTCTCTGTAATAAAAAAAACATCATATGGAGGAATATTATGAAGAAGAAATTATTAATCATCGCAGCTGTCCTGGTATTCGCATTATCTGCGGCCGCATGCTCATCGAAAAAGGAAGCTGCTGCCCCGACTACATCTGCAAAGACGGAAACTTCCGCCAGCACAACCACCAGGGACGAATCCGGTGCTGCCGATTCCGGCTCCGATTCCACAGGAGATTCCCAGAACAGCGAAGGTACTGTAACCGGAGTTGTAGAGGAAAACAAAGGCTTTATGATTACCATTGTTGCGGAAGAAGGCGAGGAAGCGTACGTCTTCCCACTGGATGAAACACAGAGTGAAGAGTACAAAGATATCAAGTCAGGAGATAAAATAACCGTGAGCTATACCAACGGACTGCCCACCCCGGACAACCTCGATACCGTTGTCACCGATATTCAGCCTGCAAAATAAACGGATTTTCCAGAACAGAGTTAATGCTCCGTCAACCGGTTTTACTGCCGGAAGGGCGGAGCATTCGTTTTATTCCATGAAAAGTAAATTAATAACAGTCTTTCTCCCCGTCCTGTTAAAATCCGTAGTGACTTAATGGCCAAAAAGTATTATACTTAATTTATCATATCGAACGATACCTAAAGATCAATAAAAATGGAGAATCACAATGACTCATTCCCTTTATTACAAGTTTATTCTCGGCTACCTGGTATTCGGCCTTTTAGGTTTTGCCTCAATTGCCACCCTGTCTTCCCGAATGACGGAGCGCTACCTGATCCGCGAACAGGCTGATTCGCTGTACGATGAAGCCAATCAGATCGCCTCCACCTACAGCGGTATGTATCATGGAAAAGACATGGATCTGATCTCATCCTACCCTCAGCTGGTGGGATCCGCCCATTACCTTCACGCCCAGATCTGGATCATCGACCGCCAGGGAAAGATTGTGGTGGACAGCGACCAGTCAGAGCGGACCGGCCGGGTCATCGACCGCTTCGATCCCACGGCGGCCGGCAACAAGTCGTATACCATCGGCACATTCTATGACCAGTTCACCTATGATGTACTGAGTGTCCACGCCCCCATTACCGGGAATTACACGACTTACGGCTATGTGGTCATCCATATGCCGCTCTCTGTTCTGCAGAATACGAGAGATGGCATTTTGAATATTGTATACATTACACTCGCCGTGGTATTCGGCCTCTCCCTGATCATCCTTCTCGTCTTTACAAAGACGGTATACTTCCCGCTGAAAAAGATCACGGCGGGCGCCAACGAATACGCTCAGGGGAATTTAACGTACCACATTGATGTGAATACCAGAGACGAGATGGGATATTTAGCGGCCACCTTAAACTATATGTCGGATGAGCTGAACAAGATGGAGGAATACCAGAAGACATTTATCGCCAATGTGTCTCATGATTTCCGCTCCCCGCTGACATCCATCAAAGGGTACTTGGAGGCCATTCTGGATGGCACCATCCCTCCTGAGATGTATGAAAAGTATTTAACACGGGTGATTACAGAGACCGAGCGGTTAAACAAGCTGACGCAGGGAATGCTGACGCTGAACACGCTGGACAGCAAGGGCTATTTAAACCGGACGAATTTCGACATCAACCGGGTAATCAAGGATACGGCGGCATCCTTTGAGGGAACGTGTGAGGAGAAGAATATCAACTTCGACCTGACCTTCTCCAACAATATTCAGATGGTTTACGCCGATCTCGGAAAGATTCAGCAGGTCATGTACAACCTGATCGACAATGCCATCAAATTCAGCCACCATGATTCCACCATCTACATCCAGGCTTCCGGGAAATACGAAAAGATCTTTATCTCCGTAAAGGACACCGGAATCGGTATCCCGAAGGACAGCATAAAGAAAATATGGGAACGTTTTTACAAATCTGATTTATCACGCGGAAAAGATAAGAAGGGAACCGGCCTTGGCCTGGCGATCGTAAAGGAGATCATCCAGTCTCACGGTGAAAACATTGATGTAGTCAGCACAGAGGGCGTTGGAACAGAATTTATATTCAGCCTTCCGAAATCTACTATTCTTTAATAAAACAGAAAAAAAGGAGGGCTGAATGACTCAGCCTTCCTTTCTGTTTATCTTACCTGTTCTTATCCTGTACACGCTGTCATACTTACTCTTTCCAATGCAGATGGTGCAGCTGCCCCCGCATGGTCATCTTCTCAAAACCGTTCTGTCTAAGCGCCTCATACAGCACAATCGACACCGAGTTTGACAGGTTCAGCGAACGTATGTCTCCCCACATGGGAATCCTCACACACTGCTCCTGATTCTCCAGGAGAATATCCTCCGGAATTCCAGCGCTCTCTTTCCCGAACATCAGGAAACAGTCCGGCTCATACTCCACATCTGAATAAACATGAAGCCCCTTCGTCGTAGCCATATAAATCTTTGCTCCCGGATTCCTGTCCAGGAAATCCTGGTAATCACAGTAAACCGTCACATCCAGCTTATCCCAGTAGTCCAGTCCGGCCCTCTTGATCAGCTTGTCATTCAGTTTAAATCCCAGCGGCTCGATGAGATGAAGCTTCGTCCCCGTGGCCACACAGGTTCTTCCGATATTGCCGGTATTGGCCGGCATCTCTGGTTCCAGTAATACAACGTTCATAATGATTCTATGCCTTTCCGTCCAGTCTCTTTACAAAGCGTTCCATACGTCCCAGCGCCTCTTTTAAGCTCTTTAAGGAGTATGCATAGGAAACACGCAGATATCCCTCGCCGCAGTCGCCGAACGCCGTTCCGGGAACGACGGCCACCTTCTCCTCCTGGAGAAGCCTTGTAGCGAACTCATCGGAGGTCATGCCGAAACGCTTAATGCTGGGGAATGCGTAAAATGCGCCGTTTGGCTCAAAGCATTCCAGTCCCATCTCCTTAAACGCGTTCATGAGAAAACGGCGTCTCTGGTCGTATGACTCTCTCATCATCTGCACGTCCTTGTCCCCGTCCCGCAGAGCCGCGATGGCAGCATACTGGCTGGTGGTCGGCGCGCACATGATGGCGAACTGGTGAATCTTCAACATCTGTTCCAGAATAACAGCCGGTGCAGCCAGATAGCCGAGACGCCAGCCCGTCATGGCATAAGCCTTTGAAAATCCGTTAATCAGCACAGTACGCTCTTTAAGGCCCGGGAAGGAGGCGATGGTGGTATGCTCCATTCCATACGTCAGCTCCCCGTATATCTCATCTGTCAGTACAAAAAGATCCTTCTCGATGACGATCTCCGCGATAACAGCCAGCTCCTCCGCTGTCATTACCGCGCCGGTTGGATTGTTCGGGAACGGCAGAACGAGAATCTTAGACTTCGGGGTGATATACGAAAGCAGTTTTTCCTTTGTCAGCTTAAAGTTATCCTTTTCCTCCAGCGGAATCGGAACCGGCACACCGCCCGCCAGAATGGTGCACGGCACATAGGAGACGAAACAGGGCTGCGGAATCAGCACTTCGTCGCCCGGATCCAGCATAGCGCGCAGAGCCACGTCAATGGCTTCGCTGCCGCCCACCGTCACCAACACCTCATGGTCCGGATCGTATGTAACATCAAAGCGTCTCTTTAAGTAGCTGCTGATCTCAACCTTCAATTCCCTCAAACCGGCGTTGGACGTATAGAATGTGCGCCCTTTCTCCAGAGAATAGATTCCCTCTTCCCTGATATGCCACGGAGTCTCGAAGTCCGGTTCACCGACGCCCAGGGAGATCGCGTCTTTCATTTCACTTACAATGTCAAAAAATTTACGGATTCCTGATGGCGGAATTTCTACGATTTTTTCAGATAATGGGTTTCTCACGGGGTAATCAACATCCTTTCATCCTGCGTCTCTTCAGCGAGTACGGTGCCATGATCCTTGTATTTTTTAAGTACAAAGTGAGTTGCTGTGCTTAATACGGAATCCATCGGGGAGAGCTTCTCCGAGACAAACTGCGCTACCTGTCTCATGGTCCTTCCCTCGATAAACACGGTAAAGTCATACGCGCCTGACATCAGATAAACCGCTTCCACCTCGCTGTACTGATAGATGCGCTCCGCAATCTTGTCGAATCCCATGCCTCTCTGCGGTGTTACCTTAACTTCGATTAAGGCAACCACTTTTTCATCACTGGTATTGTCCCAGTTAATCAGGGTATGGTAACCGCAGATGATATGCTCTTTTTCCATCTCGGCGATCTCATTGGCGACCGCGGCCTCACTTTCCCCTAAAAGAACCGCCAGATCCTTCAAGTCGATTCTGCTGTTTTTTTCAATAACCGCCAATATCTTCTCTCTCATAACCTTACCTCCTGATTAAAATGATTTATTATAATGATTGCTTATAATACTTTATGAATCTCATCCTCCGCGGGCCGGTCTAAGTAACCGGAGCTTTCTCCGTGGCGGATAATTCTTCCGATTCCTTCCGTCACCCGTCCAATCACCGCGGCGTGGATTCCTTCCCGTTCCAGGGCCAGAACCATCTCACCGCCGTTGTCTGTGACAAAGAGCAGGCAGCCATCTGAATAAAGCCGATACGGGTTTAAATCGTACCGCTCGCAGACCTCAATTGTCTCCTGTTTGACAGGAATCTGGCGCAGTGAAAATTCGATGCCCGTCATGTATGCCCCGGATAAATTCCAGAGGGCGGAAAGTATTCCGCCCTCCCCTGCCGGTTCACACTCCGTGGCTCCCAATGCTTTCCACCGTTCCAGATTCCCACTCAGTATTCCATCTTCATTTTCCATAATCCGATCTAAGTAGCCTTTTGTAAACCACTGAAGCAGCTCTTCGCGCTTCTGCCTCACGATCGCAATCGTACCGGCATATCCCGCGTACCCTGCCACCACCAGATTCTGTCCCGGCCGCATAAGGCCGGTGTTATCTCTTTCAATTTTTCTCATACCGGACTCCCGTTACCCGGCAGGAGCCGGATCAACTGCTTCAGGTACTGGTACAGGGGCTGCCGCTGCTTCTGGCGCCGGAGATGAATCTGGAGCCGGAGACGGACTCTGCGTCCCTGCTTCCGGCAGAGTCACGCCCGGTCCTCCGTCCTCGCCTTCCACCGGTGCCGGCGGCGTCTCTGGTGTCGGTGTCTCCACCGGCACTGTCGTCTCCTCCGGAAGCGGTACCGTCACAGCAGGAGCTGCCGGACCGACCTTCACAATCGCCTTGGACGCATTATATGTGTCTGTATGCAGAATCTCCTTGCTCTGCTCTACTCCGTCAATATAGACGTATTTCCACAGTCTGGACTTATAGCCCCTGTGAGCAGACTGCACCTGTTTTCTGGCGCCCGGCGCCATGGTCGGATCCACCTCTTCCTTTGGCGGTCCCGGATCCACCGTTCCAAGGGTCTCGGACACAAACTTAAATGTCCGGTTGGCAGGTCTCGTCTCTTTCCCATAGATGGTAAAGGTCAGCGTTTTCCCTGACGTATAGCCCTCCACGTAAATCGGAGTGCCGTAGTTATTTGTAATCTTCAAATCCTTATAAGTACCGGCGATAGCCGCGTCTTCCGAGGGTTTTACATACGTAACGATCATCGAGTGGTTCTGTCTCTGCGTAATCTCCAGTTCTGCGCGGAGAGACGCGTTGTAAAGCGTCGTGGAAATCTGGCATACGCCGCCTCCCACACTGTCAACCACCTGACCGTTTTCATAAGCGGCCGCAGTGGCATAGCCGTTGGCTGTCGTAAACGGATGCATGCATTCGTAACCGGACAGCGTCTCGCCCGGCATCAGCACATGGCCATTGATCTTGCCCGCTCCCACCCGTAGATTGGTGGCACGGGAATTACCGCTGCTGGAGAAATCCGTGGAAAAGGTTCCCAACACATCCTGAATCGTTGAAAGCGCTTCCGTTGTAATGTTGGGCTGAGCCTCCGTCACTGCTGCAGTCACTGTCACCGGTTCCTTAAGGCCTCCGGAGATCGCCTCATCGAGGGCTGCTTTCGTCGCCCCTGCATCCACACTCTTTCCAACCACGGCGGGAGTTACGACAAACGCCCCATTCTCTCTCGTGATCGACGCATCCTTTGGCTCTGCTACGACAGAAGCACATTTTTCCTCTACGAATGCCGCCACCTTACCATCGTCAAAAGCTGTCTCCAATGGAATAACGACATGGTTATGTTCGATGTCTTTCAAGTTTAAATAACGGTGGATTAAATTCCCTCCTGTTACGGATGCCGCGGCCTGGTTTACTGCGTCGGTATTGGACCAGTGAAAGCCCAGTTCCTTCGCCGTAGTATCCACGGACTCTCCATCCACTACCAGCGTAATCTTCTGATTCTCCATCTCGCCCACAAGGCTCTGGATCTTTTCGCTGGCTTCCTCTTCTGTCATTCCCCCCAGACTGTATTCTCCTACATAGAGACCCTCCGGAAGGGTATCAGCCCGCGACGGTGCCGGAAAGGCCAATGTAAGTCCCACCGCCAGCGCCATGGCCGCAAGGCCTGTTGCCAAGTTTTCGTTTTTCATAATCATTCCTCAATTTTCAAGTTACTGCCTGCTGCTTCCTTCTCCTAGCGGACCAGCATCATCGGCAGTACCATAGCTACGATCAGCAGAATTACCACTGCGATAAGGACTATGGAAACTACCTTCCTGTTTTTTTTATCGTTAAAGTTAATCATGATATTCACCTCTCTTATATTCTTCCGTACTGTGCTATGATTTTATCCGTAATTCTGGAGATTTCATTGCGGGTTAAGTGGTCAATTTGCACAGTTAAGCCTATTTTATGATATTTTATTAAATCCTGCAAGTGTTCTTTTTGCCTTTTTGAGGCTGGCTGCTCCTTTTTTACCCTATAAATAAGATTTTCTTCGGAAAATACGTCCGGGCGCTCCTTTCCGTACCTCTTTTTCATCGCCTGATAAAGCTGGTGCGCCGCCATGGCGTCGGCCATGGCGCGGTGCGTTTCCTTCTGTTCCACCCCAAACCACCCGCAGGCCGCCTTTAAATTCTTCTTCTCATCCTCCGGCATAAACAGCCGGGCAAGTGTCAGCGTATCGATGCCGGCCCGGGCAAATTCTTCTCCCTGATTGACCGCCGCCCTCTTTAAGAAACTGTAATCGAAAATAATCCGGTGCCCCAGAAGCGGCAGTTCCCCTGCAAAGTTCAAAAAGCCGGGAAGCACCGCATCGATTCCCCGTGCATCTGCGACATCCCGGTCACGGATTCCCGTCAGTGACTTCGTCCTCGCCTCCAGCAGACGGTACGGGTTTACAAACGACTCAAAATCCGCCGTTATCTCGCCCGCCTCGACCCGCACAGCCCCTATTTCTATAATTTTATCCCGTTTCGGATCCAGCCCTGTCGTCTCCAAATCCACTGCCACATAGGAATTTACCATCTTATCCCCCTACTGATCCGCACTGGGACAGTACTCCCGAAGGAAGCATTCCTTACACTTCGGGCTTCGCGCAAAACAGATACTCCGTCCCAGCGTGATAATCTGGATATTCCAGAGAATCCAGTGCTCTTTCGGCAGTACCTTCATAAGCTCCATCTCGATCTTCTCCGGATCCTCCGCCTTCGCAAATCCCAGCTTTCTGGATATCCGCTTTACATGAGTATCCACCACGATACTCGGCTCATTGTAAATATTTCCCCGGATGACGTTCGCCGTCTTCCTGCCCACGCCCGCCAGGCTGGTCAGTTCCTCCATGGTTCCCGGCACCTCGCCGCCAAACCGCGTAACCAGATCCCGGCAGCAGGAGATAATATTCTTCGCCTTCATGTGGTAAAAGCCGATGGAGTGGATATCATTCTCCAGCTCCTTTAAATCCGCATTCGCAAATTTCTCTATGGAATCATACTTTTTAAATAAATCCGCCGTCACGATATTTACTCTGGCGTCCGTGCACTGCGCACTCATAATAACCGCAATCAACAGCTGCCACGGGGTCTCGTGGTTCAAATAGCAGACGTATTCCGTTCCGTATTCCTGGTCAAGGGCCGCCAGCACATGATCCACACGCGCCTTAAGTTCCGCTTTTGTCTCTCTCTTTGCCATATTCATCTCCTTTTTGCATCAATACACGGTCAGTTAAAGAAATCCTCAATTACATAAGCCGCCGCATTATAGCTCAGTGGATCCCGTTTCCTATAGTCAAACAGCACCGCGGTCTTCCCCGCAAATACCTCAAGATGAGCCATTTTAATCAGCTGTCTCGCCTCAAAGCCCTCGTATCCGTCGCTTAAATAGCGGTGCTTCACCGCCTCTTCTGCGAAGAATTCCCGCACCTGCTCCTTGAACGGAGTCTGATCTTCAGCGAAATCCGGGCGGCTCTTTAAATTCTCCCTGAGATACAGGTCATATACCATGAGCCGTCTGTACACTGCCGCTTTCCCCGGAATGTGTTCCGCCACAAAGCCGTCTAAAATCTCATATCTTGCCATACGGCTGTGGCTGGCCCCCGTCAGCGTGTGCGTCTCATAATACTCCGCCAGATCAGAGAACAAGTCAAAGGTTGTATTAAATTCCTTCACCAGTTCCTTCATGGTGACGGTAAACTGTCCGCTGTTCTTATAGACCTCCACCATCTCTTCCACGCCCTTTAGTTTAAGCAGGCTCCCATAATCGAGCCATTTCGTGCCCAGCACCTCGTAGGGCTGCTTAGCGCTGTAGACCAGGCCGTAGGCTTTTGCATTTTCAGCCATAAAAGAACCCTTCAGGACCTTTAAAAAGCCCAGCTGCAGTTGATCCGGCTTCATCTCATAGACCTCGTTAAAGGAATTCCGGAAGCTCTCATAGCCCTCGTAAGGCAGACCCGCGATCAGATCGAGGTGGCAGTGGATATTGCCAAACCCGTGTATGCGTTCCACCACCGATTTGAGGCGGTTTAAATCCGTCTTCCGCCTGATCTCGCGGATGGTATCCGGATTCGTACTCTGTACGCCGATTTCCAGCTGAATTAATCCGGGACGCATCCCCGCCATCAGCTCCAGTTCCTCCTCATCGAGCAGATCCGCGGATATCTCAAAATGGAAGTTTGTCACCCCATTATCATGCTCTGTAATGTGGCGCCAGATCTCCATGGTATGCTTCTTGCTGCAGTTAAAGGTTCTGTCCACAAACTTCACCTGGGGAACCCTGCGCTCCAAAAAGAAATCCAGTTCCCGTTTCACCAGCTCCATGCTTCGGAACCTGACCGACTTGTCCAGAGAGGATAAACAGTAGCTGCAGGAAAACGGGCACCCCCTGCTGCTCTCATAATAAACAATCTTATGCTCAAAATCATCTAAATCTTCATACGGAAATGGAATAGCGCTCATGTCCACCGCTTTTTTCAGGGGCCGGATAACCGGCTCCCCCTTCTCATTCCGGCAGGCCACTCCGTCGATCGAAGAAAAATCCCTCCTGCCGTCCGCGTAAAGCTTAAGCACCTCCAGAAAGGTTTCCTCCCCTTCTCCCATCATAATACCGGTAACTCCCGGCTCCCTCCGAAGGACATCTGCCGCATCATAAGAAACCTCAGGACCTCCCAGCCAGATCTCCACTTCGGGGAGAACTAACGGAAGGTCCCGCACCAGCTCCATAACCCAGGATATATTCCAGATATAGCAGGAGAAGCCGACCATATCCGGCTTTCTTAAGTAGATGTCCTTTAAGATATCCCCCATCTGGTTGTTGATCGTATACTCTCCCAGCTCCACCGAGATTTCCCGCTTCCTTAAGGCGTCAGAGGGATCGCGCTCCATCTGTCTCTCCGCATAGGCCTTCAGGCTGTAAATCCCGGGGTTGGAATGAATATATTTGGCATTCAGCGCCGCTAGCAAAAACTTCATAGTTAATCTAAACCTCGATTTCTATCTTCCGGCCTGTCGGCTGATACTGGTAATACCGCACCCCCGCCGCGTTCAGCATGCGCTTGGAGGCATTGACCGCCGGCGTCCCGTCGTACTTATCACTGCCGTAGACGATCGTCTTTATTCCCGACTGGATGATGGCCTTTGCACATTCATTGCACGGAAACAGTGTGACATACAGCTTGGATCCCTCCAGACTGCCGCCTCTGTAGTTTAAGATGGCATTTAACTCGCTGTGGGTGGAGTAAAAATATTTTGCGTTATACGGATCGTCCTTCTCGTGTTCCTTTCCCCAGGGAAATTCATCGTCGGAGCATCCCTTCGGAAATCCATTGTATCCCATGGACAGGATCTTGTTGTCCTGGCTTACGATACACGCTCCCACCTGTGTGCTGGGGTCCTTGGAACGCTTTCCGGATAAAATGGCAACTCCCATAAAATATTCATCCCATGTAATATAATCTTCTCTCTTCTCAGTCACTGACATGATCTCCTCCTTGTAATGAGCACTTAGCGGACGTCTTTTGGCCGCTTACGTGCGATACATGTCACTGGCACTTAGTGAGGTCTTTTCGAGCTTAGTGCAGTGACTTTAATCATATGGTATCCCGCCGCCTTCTTCAGACGGTTCATAATCGCCTGTCCCAGATGGTCGGCCGAAAAACTCTCTGAATAGATGTAATCCGCCTCCAGATCATCAAATTCCCTTAAAACAGCGTATAAATTATGGGCAATGGTCTCCTCCCTGGCGCGCAGCCCCAGGCTTCTCACCATGCCATCCGGGTACAGCTCCATGGTCTCGTCCGTGCAGATAATTCCCACGCGGTACCCCGCCTCCAGCTTCTTCCCGGCCAGATGGTTGATGGTGCGGACCACATCGGCGGGCGTCCCCTCAACCAAGGTCAAATCAGCCTTCGGCGCATAGTGCTTATACTTCATCCCAGGCGCCTTGGGCTTCACATCGGCGTTCATCGGGCCGTCACCGGTAATCGCCGGATCGAGGCCGATCTCCATGCCCAGCACCTCGCCGGCCATCTCCTGTGTGATGGCTCCCGGGCGCAGAATCACCGGATACTCCCCGGACACATCGATAATCGTGGATTCCACACCGATTCCCACAGGTCCGCCATCCACGATCATGTCGATCTTTCCGTTCATGTCCTGCCATACGTGATCCGCCGTCGTAGGGCTGGGCCGTCCAGACGTATTGGCGCTGGGGGCCGCTACCGGTACACCGGCAAGACGTATGAGCGTCATGGCCACCGGATCGCTGGGCATGCGGACCGCCACGGTATCCAGACCTCCTGTCGTGCCGTATGGAACGGCGTCACTCTTAGGAAATATCAAGGTCAGCGGCCCCGGCCAGAATGCCTCCATCAGCTTCCCCGCCGCCGCCGGAATCTCCGCCACCAGGGGCTTCAAATCAGAAAAATCCGCGATATGTGCAATCAGCGGATTGTCCGAAGGTCTTCCTTTTGCTGCGTAAATCTTCTTTGCCGCTTCCTCATCGAGGGCATTTGCCCCGAGCCCATACACGGTCTCTGTGGGAAATGCCACCAGACCGCCCTCCCTTAAAATCTCCGCTGCTCTCTCCAGCTTTCCCGCATCTATCCTGTGCGTATCTTCTATTATAATTCGTTCCGTAACCATCTTTCTACGCTCTCTTTTCTCCAGTACTGCGCTGCGTAATTAACGGTGAATAGCGGGTGCTATATTCACTGTTAATTGCGCAATGCAGTACTGGCTTCTCTCAGACAGGGGCTTTCCCCCTGCATACTTACTGCTTATCATAGCACAACCCTAAGTCGCATGCAACTTTTTACTTGACTTTACAGCTTTGGTTCAAATTTACTTTTTACTGCAATTCATCCTTGTAATACTTGCGGAATCTCTGTAATAATGATACCATAAAAGGGATATTATACCGGGAGGACAATGAAATGGCACTCATCATACCAGAAAACTATGACCCCCATCTCACCGTACGTGAGACGCAGGAGGCCATCAAATACATACGTGACACCTTTCAGAAGGAATTTGGAAGGGAAATGAACCTGGAGAGAATCTCCGCCCCCCTCTTCGTGGAGAAGAGCAGCGGTTTGAACGACAACCTAAACGGCGTAGAGCGCCCCGTCCAGTTTGACATAGCTGGAATTCCGGGCGAAACCGTCGAAGTCGTACACTCTCTTGCAAAATGGAAACGAATGGCTCTTCACGAATACGGCTTTCTGCCGGGCGAGGGCCTCTATACAAACATGAACGCGATACGGCGCGACGAGGACCTGGATAATCTTCATTCCTGCTATGTAGACCAGTGGGACTGGGAAAAGGTCATTACGAAAGAGGACCGCACCATCAAAACATTAAAAGAGACGGTCCGCACTATTTTCAAGATTATCAAGCACATGCAGCATGAGGTCTGGTATAAGTACCCGAACGCTGTCAACCATCTTCCAAAGGAGATCACCTTCATCACGTCCCAGGAGCTTGAGGACCGTTATCCCGACAAGACTCCGAAGGAGCGGGAGAATTTAATCACCAAAGAGTACGGCTGCGTCTTTTTAATGCAGATCGGTGATAAGCTGGCCAGCGGCGAGCCCCACGACGGGAGAGCCCCTGACTACGATGACTGGCAGTTAAACGGAGATATTCTCTTCTGGTTCGAGAACTTAAACTGCGCCCTGGAGATCTCCAGCATGGGCATCCGTGTAGATGAGAAATCCCTGGAAGATCAGCTCCAGAAGGCGGGCTGCGAGGACCGCCGTTCTCTGCCCTACCACCGCATGCTCTTAGAGGGACAGCTGCCTTACACCATCGGCGGCGGTATCGGCCAGTCCCGTCTGTGCATGCTTCTCCTAAACCGCGCCCATGTAGGCGAGGTACAGGCAAGCATCTGGCCAAACGACATGATCGAGGAGTGCCGGCAGCATAAGATATTCCTGCTGTAACCGGATACATACGCTTTCACTCCCTGCCAAACAGGAAGAGCGGGCGACAAGGAAGGAAATTGGCTCACGGATATAATGGAGTCTCCTTCCGGTTGCCGGCCCTTCTTTTTTTTGGAGCCATATTTCCAGGCTCTAAAACAGGGCTTGTGTCAAAAAACCTCTCCGCTGAATATTATGATATTGTAAGTAAATATTTTAGGGGCGTAATTTTATCATGAATCTACAGGGACAAGATTTAGAAGTATTGAAAGAAGAGGTATTAAGATCTCTTGAAGGAAAATCCGACTATGAGAAACTCGAACTGTTACGAAAAAATTTTAATATTGATTGGGACATGCCCAGATGTGGAGAGCGCAGATCGTGCAAAACGTGGTATGCTCAGGTTTTCACTTATTGCAGTACAAGCGAGTTAGAGGAAGAACTGAATTTTTTCTTATTCCTGATCAACCTTTTTGGCCGTATCTTCGGTTTTTGCTTCAACCATGAGAGTACCGTATATTTGGGCTGTATCTGCCCATGTGGAAATAAACAGACCATCTTGTATTATACAATTGCATTTAGAGACTGATCCTTTTCCGTCATTGGACAGACATTTAAAGCGGGTTCAAACTATCTGAACCCGCTCTTTTCCATGACCAATTTCAATTACCATTATCTTCCGTTCAAATACTCCATAATCCCCATATGTATCGTCCAGGCCAGCCGGTCCTGATACTCCTCGGAATTCAGCATGGCCGACTCATTCCAGTTCGACAGGAAACCGCACTCCACAATGACAATCGGTGTCTTCACATGGAGCAGGAGGAAATAGTTGTCGTTGGCCTTGGCTACTCTCGTATTCTTGTCACCCAGGACGAAGTCAAACCGCTTCTGCAGCGTCTCCGCCAGCTTCTTTCCTTTCTCTGATCCCTTGTAGTAGAACACCTGGCCGCCTGAGATTCCCTCCTGATGATAGCTGTTCTGATGGATGCTCACCGTCAGCGCCGGACTCGTCTCATTGATAATCTGACAGCGCCGGTTCATGTCCGCCATCTTTTTCTTGCTGTCCTTTTCCGTATAGAGCCCCTGGTCGTCTTCACGTGTCAGGACCACCTGGACATCGGAGGATTCCAGATAGGCCTTCACCTTCCTGGCAATCTTTAGATTAATGTCCTTCTCGAGGCTGCCATCCACTCCGATCTTCCCGGGGTCATTGCCTCCATGGCCCGCATCGATCACCACAACCGGCCGCTCTTTCCCGGAGATTACGTTGACTCCCGCCGCCATCCGGCCTGCCTGGCGGGATACGACATAGACCATAACCAGCAGCAGTACCGCCAGATACGGTTCCAATTTTGATAGTTTCACTTTGCCTGCCTGATTCGTATTCTTATTGAATTATATCTCCCGGCAAAATAAAAAAGAACCAACTTTATTCCACTTCCAGCGAATTATAGTCTTTTGTGGCATCCCTGACGATCGATTCTAAGTACTGGCTTAAGATACTGGGGTATCCATTCTCCCCCCACAGCTTGTATCCGGCCTTTTCCGTAGCCTTATCCTTTATCTCCACGGCCTTTCCCGCATAGCAGGCAGCGTTGATCTCCGCGTATACCTTTGCCATCTGATCCTTCTGGTGCTTCGTGAGGCCGTCAAAATTATTCATGCGTTCAAATTCATCCTGAGCCTGATTGTAGAATACCCGGTTCAGGAACTCTTCCGAGTACGCTTTAAAATTCAGCAGGTTCTTATCCGTACTCCCCTGCTCCTTCGCCCAGGCTTCCATATCGAGGGGCACTGTATGATACTTAAAGCTTCCGTCATCACCGTAATCCAGCATTCCATACTGGCACGGCGGTGTCGCCAGCGAGCTGGTGACGATCTCATAGATCCCGTAGTCCTCATCTTCACGCATAAAATGCTGCACATGGAGATGGCCGCTTAAAAATAAAGGCACATCCCAGCTGTCCAGCTGGTCGATCAGCTGCTCGCTGTGCTCGATGGTACAGTCCTCCACATAGACCTCGCTCTCATCCAGCAGATTATGGTGCCCCACAGGTATCACATTCATGCCCAGGTCCCAGGCATCCTCCATCTGATCTTCAATCCAGTCGTACGTCTCCTCCTGAATCATGCCGCCGACCTGATTATATGGCGTATACTGACACGTATCCAGCATCAGCGCCCGGTTATAGTCATCAATCTGATATACATAGCTGAGCGACGCAGAATCGCGGCTCACCGCTTCATCATATCCGAAATCCTGGTAAATCTCCGCGAAGTCCTCCGGGCCGATATGCGCCGTTCCCAGAGCCTGCGCTCCTGTAAACTGCGCCGCCGCGGTGTTGTTGATATCGTGATTCCCCGGGATCACAATGACGGGGATCCCCGCGTCCTCGATCTCCTTCAGCTTCCTGGCGAAATCGAGATGGCTGTCCCTCTCCCCGTTCAGTGTTAAGTCCCCTGACAGGATCACGAGATCCGGATCCTCTTTCTTCACCGCTTCAATGAACGCATCTGTGATCTCCCATATGTAGTTTACGACTTTTCCGTCCCCATGTTCCACCTTATACTTGAATCCGTCTCCAAAATCCGTCAGTCCGCGGGAGAGATAATGGATGTCTGAAGCCAGAAGAATCCGGCAGCCTTCCTCAAATTTCTGCTCCGGAGGTTTTGCAGTGGGGTCATCCACTTCGTGGGGAAATTCCTCAATGGTAGGAGGCACCGTCGTCTCGGCCGGTGTCTGAGGAATCTCCTCACTTTCCGTCTCTGTCGTACTCTCCGGTTCCGTCACCGTCTCCGACACCGGGCTTTTTAAGGAACACCCGGTCATAATCGTACAGATCAGCGCCGCATACAATGCTGTTCTCTTTTTCATAACTCTGAACCTTCCTGTCTCTTTGCGATGTTCTACTCCTGATCCATCCGTATCTCATCCCACAGTTCGGCGGGCTCGAAGCCAAGCTTCCAGCAGGCAACTCCAGCCAGATCATACTTCCTGATCAGGTCCATCTTAAGCCCTATGGAACGTTCTTCCTCCATCCAGACTTTTTTCGTCCCCTCCTCAGTTTTCAGTTCCCCATAATATTGTCCCAGCTCCTCCTGCCAGTACAGTTCCACGTTGTTCTCCACGGCCCATTCTTTGGCTTTGGCGATGCCAAGAGCCACTGATGATGTCTTTCCATCCGCAGCCTCAGTCCAGACTCTCGTATACAGCGGAATGGCATTGATCAGCTTTTCCTTCGGAACCTGTTTTAACGTATTGGCAATGCCATCATTCACATAGCCGACCGAAGCTACCGAACCCGGCTCGCCGCCGGCGTAATGCTCGTCGTATCCCATAACGATGACATAATCGGCCACAATTCCCTGTTCCTTCCGGTTATAGAACTCATTGCCGGCATAGGGAACGTAATTATCCACGGACAGCACGATCCCCTCTTTCCTGCAGGATACAGAGAGTTCTCTGATAAACTGGATATAGTGAACTCCGGCTTCCTTCTTAATTCCCTCGAAATCCAGATTCAGCCCGTCCAAATCATACTTCTCCACCTCGGCCATCAGCTTCTCAATCAGCTTCTGCCGCGTGGAGGTCTTCGAAAGCAGAACCTCCGTCTGCACGTTGCCGCTGAAATTATTGATAAGGGCCCACACCTGGAGCCCCATGTCATGGGCTTTCTGTACATACGAAGCATCTGCATAGGAATTGAATCCGCCTTCGTTGTCGGTCAGCTCATACCAGGTCGGAGAAATAACATTCAGTCCCTTTGTATTGGCGATCAGATTATCAAAGGAGGCGTTCCCCTCCGGTTTCGTAACCTGGTGCCATGCCATGCATACCGGCTCATCGAGAGAAATATTCTTATAGACCGGAGCCACAAATGTGCTCACCGGCGCCTCGCTCCGGCTCTCGCCCAGACGCTTATGCTCCACGTACCCGATATAGCCGTCCGGAGTCCGCACCTTATCCCACTTCTCCATGGTCTCCAGCACGGTCACCTCAGACCCTTTCTCAACCCTGGTAACGATCGGGCTCTTGATTCCGCCCTTTTCCCGGACATTCCCCTTGCCGTCCGCCACGGCCTTCGTCTCCTCCGACCAATCGTTATTTACGAAAACGCGCTTGTAATCGGCCAGATCGAAGACGTCAAGCCGAATATCCGTATAGTTGGCAATGAGTCCCAGCGACAGATAGACGCCCTCATCATTCACCCAGATCAAAGGCTTTCCCGTGCTTCCCTTTGTCGAATGATCCGCATAGACAATGGACTCCGGAAGCGCGTAAACCAACAGCTTTTCATGATTATCCCAGTAAAATCTTTCGTTGAGTTTTTCATTTACCCATTCGATCGGAAGATACGTCTGTTCTTCTATATAGATTCCTTTTGCTTCCTGAAGCTCATTATTCAGAAACACCGCCACATTGTCACCGCTTACACCCAGCAGCTTTCCGATGTCGGCCTGTTCCTTTGATGGTGTATATCGTTCAACCAGCCGGATGCCAAAAAAACCGGCAATTACCAGAACAATCAGTCCCAGTGCCACTAGAAATGGCACCACTCTCCTTTTCATTTGCATTCCTCCTGTAATGGATGTAAGTCATAAAAACCCCTTTGGAATATACTATACCACACTTCAACGGGAAATTGCTTACATTTTCATTACATTGCAAAAATTCCCCTGTCCCGCCCTGGCGCGCCGTTTCCCTGGCTGATGGCTGAAGATGGTATCCGCGCGCCCCATGTTTGATTCATTTGTGGTAGACCCTGTCAAACCGGATCTCGGTCAGTCTTCCCGTCTTGTCATCTGAGACAAAATCGGCCATATAAAAGGAATTGTCCTCCCTCGCCTCAAAAATACGGTTCCAGTCCGGCTCGGTGCATACCTCGCCGTCTATTACGATGGGAATTCCCCGTTCACGGTAACGTTTCAGGCCTGCTATGTAACTGTCTTTTCCATTTTCATTCATACCGCCCTCCGTGTGCAGAAGCGGCAGGTTAAGCTTCCACAAGGCTTCTGTTCGTGACACATCCTCCTCCTGCCGCTATAAAATCTGCTGATAAAATTCCATGACAGTTTCTGTGACAGTAAAGGCATCTACTGAAACCGGAACCCGCCGGATTGAAAGTCCAAGCTCCTTTTCCATATTTTTTCTGGTCTCCTCGCTTCCAAACACTGCAAGAGTCTCCCAGCCCGTACCGGCCCTCTTCCATGCTCCGGCGGTTTCCAGAAATGCTCCTGTCTGCCACTCACTTAAGCCTGCGAGAAGAAATTGCCTGTCACATCTGAAAAATTCCTCCTGATTTCCTCCGGCAGCGGCCCCATAATCCACAATTACCTCCTGATAACGGAGTTTTTTGCACAATACCAGGGTCTCTGTCCCCGCATTCCGATAGTAATCCACGTCCAGAATGCGGAAGCTTCCGCGGCAGCTGCTGTTCTTTTTTCCAAGACAGCTCTCCTCCAGCCGTTCAAACGCCCCATGGTCATTCCACTCGAGCACCGCACAGCGCCTGCGGCAGATACCGGTCAAGTACCCGGCCATCGTGACCGCAGTGTGGGTCACCCCCACAGCCGGTCCTGCCCCGATCAGCCCAATCAGACGCTGTTCTGCGAATGCCGCGCCTTTTCGGGACGCCTTTGTACGAATGAAATGTTTTTTATGACTCGTTCTCATGTGCTTTCCCCCTGGCTTTTCCGGCTGCAGTCCGCAGAAAATCGACTGTTTTCCGCAGCTCCCCACATACATGGTTCCATGAAGAAACCAGCAGACTTCTCCGTCTCCCCGCCGCGTACTCTCCTACATCCAGCGCGAGTTTCAGCGATTCCAGCACCTGGCAGTAAAATCCTCTCGTGCCTTCATACGCTCTAAACGGGTCTGCAAAATACGGCGCCCGGAAGCAGCGGCTCCGTTCGATCGCCTCCGGCGGCTTTACCCTCGCAGATTCTGCCAGGTGATTATAGACCGCCGCATAAGGTATCCGGCATTCCGACACGCGCTTCAGAGCAGACGATGCCGCTTCCCGGCTCCACTCCCGGCCGTCGCAGACCAGGATCAGCGCGTCCGGTTCCGCAGCCAGAGCCGCCTCCACCTCATGCCCATAGTCGGCAATCATAAGGCCGCAGGAGGGCATGGAAAGCTTGACACTCGGTCCGTAGGCCGGCTTCCACACAAAGCCATGGTACTGCATCAGGCCGCAGCGGTCTCTCAAAGCACCCGTAAAGGTACCGAGCTCCGCTCCCATGCCGGATCCGTTTCTTTCTTCATACAGATTGGGATAACCAAGATTTCTAAGACAGACTGACAGGCCGACGGCTATATGAGTCGTTCCGGCCCCCGCTTTGCTTCCCGCAAGCGCGATCATAAGAGGTGATGGTTGTAGACAGGCGTTTGCAGCGGCTCCCCTTTGCTCCAGCTGCTTTAACCGTTTGTTCAGTTCTGATGCCGAGGAAAAACGCCGTTCCCGCTTTTCTTCCAGGCAGGTCCGGATGATGGCGGCAAGCTCCGGCTTCATCGCAGGCACCGGTTCATAGGGCACCGCTGGAAATGCACCGGTATAAAGATAATGGAGGATCACACCAATGGCATATAAGTCTGTCCGTTCATCCAGCTTTCCGTTTTTTTCGTACTGCTCCGGCGCGGCGCATCCGACGGTTCCATACCGGTCCGCGGCCGCATTCGCCTCATCCGTAAAGGCAGCATGGTCAAAGTCGATCAGCTTCACGCTTCCATGGCACACCAATAGATTCCTCGGCTGTAAATCCAAATATAACAGGGGGGTTGTTCCTGCGAGATGCAGGTAATTCATGATGTCAGTAAGCTGGATTCCATAATGGATGACCAGCCTCTGCGGCAGATAACCCTGGCTCTTTACCAGGTCATAGAGAGATTCTCCTTCCAGATACTCTTCGATTAAATAACTGTAATTCTCGTCTTCTTCTACATCGTATACAATGGGGATTCCCGGATGGCGCAGCTCCTTCAGAATTAATGCTTCACGCCTGAACTGATCATATTCCAAAAAACTCTTCGGCACGCGCTTGATTGCGCGGTATTCGGAAAGTCCAAGATGAACCGCCAGAAAAACGGTTCCAAGACGGCCGGTCCCAAGGATACGGTATAGCTGATATTTTCCAAACAAAACGGTGTTTAATTTTACCACCTCCTCTTTGCCTGTCCAATATCGCCTCTTAAAGCCTATTCTAATCTATCATACCCAATTTTTCAACCATTTTTCATAAATCCCTTAAATTTATATAAATTTTTTCACATAGTAATTGCCTTTTGGTTATATTATATAGTATAGTTATGTTGAGGAAGTATGTAAACAATCATTCAACATTTTTAAAAGAACAGGAAGTGATCCTATGAAGATAGAACGTATTAATGAAAATCAGATTCGCTGTACACTGACCAGTTTCGATTTAAGTGTCCGAAACTTGAATTTGGGCGAACTGGCTTACGGCAGTGAAAAGGCCCGCAGTCTGTTCCGCGAGATGATTCAGAAAGCATCTAACGAAGTGGGATTTGAAGCCGAAGACATTCCTCTCATGGTGGAAGCGATTCCGCTGTCCAACGAAAGCGTCATGCTCGTCATCACCAAGATTGAAGACCCCGAGGAGCTGGATACCCGTTTTGCCAAGTTCTCCCCTATGACCGACGATGATCAGGACTCCATGTTAAACGATCTGGCGAGCGAGCTCTTAGAAGGTGCTGACGGTCTCCTGGGACTTTTAAGCGCAGACAAGAAAGATAAGGAAGAAGCTCCCGCTCCAAAAGAGGAGGCAGCAGCCAGGACCATGAGGATTTACTGTTTCCAGAGCCTGGACCAGATATCGGAGGCGGCCCGTGCCGTTGGACAGGTCTATGATGGAGAGAATACATTATATAAGAAACCGGAAGTGAGACAGTATTACCTCGTCGTAAAGAATACATCGGAGAGCTCACTCGACTTCAGCCGTGTCTGTAATATTCTTGCAGAATACGGTACCAAGATCCGGCAGGATTACGCTTCTGAAGCGTACTACAGGGAACATTACGAGGTGCTGATTGAAGGCCATGCCCTTCAGTCTCTTGCAAAGCTCTGACCCGTCCCCTTTGATTCATAGTACTTCATCACACAAAGAATAACCCGGAGGCACATCGTGTCTCCGGGTTTTCTTTTATTCAGCCTCCAACGCCTCCTGGAAGAAGCCGGCTATGAGATCCAGTGTCACATCGGTTTCCCTGCACGGAATCAGAATCCAGTCGTGGCACATGCCTGCCGCCTTCCGATAGACGAACTCCGTACCGCTTACCTTCTCCATCTTCTCTGTGAGCAGTTCGCAGTCAGGCGTCAGTATCTCCTCCTCGCCGGAAAACATCAGAACCGGTCCCAATCCATCCATGGTCCCGTAGATGGGGGATACGAACGGGTCCTCTATATCGAGGCCCCCGCAGTAGCGTTTTCCGGTCTCCATCAGCTCTTCCACCGGGAGTATATGCTCCGTCTTTCTGGCGATCTTGATCTTCGGGTTCGTCAGGCTGATATCCAGCCAGGGAGACACCACCGCTGTTCGTAACGGCATGGGGCAGCCGCCCCGATCGCGCAGCTCCTGTAAAAATGCCAGGGCCAGTCCGCCTCCGGAAGAGTCCCCAAACAGGAAAAACAGATCGTCCGGATATTCACTCACCAGCCTCTCATAGGCTTCCATGAGAATGATCCGGACATCCACCGCCGTATATTCCGGACAGAGGGGATACTGGAAAACAGATACCTTCATGTGATCGAGAATCGCGAAACGCTCCGCGATTCTCCGGTGGTGTTTCCCCGGTTCCAGGGAATACGCACCGCCCGGAAGCATCAGGATATGACCCCTTCCCGGGTAGCTCCCATTGATGGTAACGCCCTTAAATCCCCTGATATCCCAGTTTTTCACCCGCACCTTCTTCGTAAAGCGTACTATGTCCAAAGCCCCCGTGTTTCTGGGTGGATTATGAAGATTTTCCGCCATATTTCTGTCCGCCTTACAAAGCCGTGCCAGAAATCCCGCCATCGATGCCTTAAAACTCATGTTCTTCGTCTCCTTCGTAAACGCGCGTCCGTCACGCTTCCGACGCGCTGCACACCTTGTTCAACTTTCTCAGCTCATAGACAACAAACAGGCTCACAATCACCGCTGATGCAACGTCTGCGATTGGTCCCGCATAAAGGATTCCGTCCAGGCTGAAGGTCAGCGGAAGAATCAGGATCAGCGGAATCAGCAGAAGCAGCTGGCGCAGCATGGACAGGACCGAGGCCTTGAGCGGCTGTCCCGTAGACTGGAAATAGCTGGTGGATACAACCTGAAATCCAGCCGTAAAGATACCCAGCATGTATATCTTCAGGCACTTAATTGCAAACTGTGTAAATTCTATATCCTGTGTTCCAAAAAGACTCAGAATCTGACCGGGGAATATCTGACAGGCCAGCCAGCCAAGTATGGAGACCACGGTTGCCGCTGATATTGCCAGTAAGTACGTTTTTCTCACACGCTTCGGCTGGTTCGCCCCCTTGTTAAAGCCGAGAATTGGCTGGGATCCGATACCGATACCGATACAGATGGAAATCAGGATCATGCTGATCTTGTTGACGATACCCATAGCGCTTAAGGCCACGTCACCGCCGACTGTCGTCTGGTTTCCATAATACACCAGTGAATTATTCATGACAACCTGTAAAATAGTGGATGCCACCTGAGTGATTCCACTGGAAATTCCCAATGGAAGAGCCCGGACACAGATTTCACGGTCGAGGCGGAAGGTCTTCCTGCGCAGGCGCATATTTTTCCCCTTTTTAAGGAAATAAACGACCAGAACGACTGCGGAAATAATCTGCGAAGTGATCGTTGCTACTGCCGCGCCGCTGACTCCCCAGTGGAAAACGAAGATGTAGATCGGATCAAGGATCGTATTTAAAACAGCTCCCACCAGGAGGGCATACATGGAAAGCGCCGGACTGCCATCCGTTCTGGACATATTGCTCAAGACAACGGAAAGCATGTTAAACGGAGTACCGATCAGGATGATAGAGGTGTACTGTCTCGCATACTCCATTGTATTGACCGTAGCGCCGAAGATCTTCAGCATCGGTGTCATGAACAGGAATCCCAGCGCCATGACAACCGCACTGGATATCAGGGTCAGGATAAAGACTGTTCCCAGCGTCTTTTCTGCATCCTCTTCCCTCCTCTCACCCAGCTTGATAGCCGCGTACGCACTGCCGCCGGCCCCCAGAAGAGTGGACAAGGCTAAAACGATCGTTACAATCGGGAAGGCGATGGTTGTCGCCGCATTGCCGAGATAACCGATTCCCTGTCCGATAAATATCTGGTCTACAATATTATAAATGGAGTTTACCAGCATCGAAATGATGGCGGGCAGCGCAAACTGCCCAAGAAGCGCTCCAATTGGGCGGTATCCCAGTGGATTGCCCTTTTTTTCTACTTTAGTCTGTTCCATAAAATTAAATCATTCCTTTCCTTTGTTCGCGATAATATGCCTGTATGAATTATCCGCCATGCGGATCAAAAATGCCTCAGCCGAGTCGCGTTCCTCTTCTGTAAATCCCTCCAGCATAACCTCCGTCAGAGAATCCACGCTGTTTCTGGTTATATCCACGACCGTTCTCGCCTTTTCGGTCGCGTAAATATGGCGGACACGCTTGTCCTCACCATCGGTTTCCGTCCGCACGTACGCCTCTTCTTCCAGCTTCTTCACCGCCCTGGTCGCAGTCGCCTTGTCGAAGCTTCCGTTGGAAGCCAGCTCCTGCAGGCTGATTCCGGGATTTTTAAAAATCTGCAATAAAAAAAACTGTTGTCCACAGCCTATTTGATAAGAGGATAATTCATTTGCAAAATAAATGTTGCTTAACCTCTGGAGAATCGAGATATACTTCCCGATTTCCCGGTGCTTGTTCAAGTCTTCCACCCCCATATTCCGCCTGGTTCTCTTTCTACCGGACGGAGTTATTTCGCTTTCAGCGCTGCTGTATATGGTAACATAAAATAGTTGCGTATGCAACTATTTTTTTCAGCGTTGTTTCTTCATCCTTGTTTTTAAATAACTGATGTCATTCAGCCAAATAAAAAAAACAGGCGGGTACTGGCTGCCTCCGCCTGTTTTCAATGATCATAGCTGATTTTTCAACTGATAACAGCTAAGCTTCCTCAGCCATCTCCACAGAAAAATAATGCATGTTCCAAACTGCCAGGGATAAGATTAAGATCATCAGGCCCGCCTGCAATGCTTATACGCAGCAGCGTACGGCTTTGCAAAGATCCGATGTCCACAGCCCCTACTTCCGATAAAGCGTCCGTTCTCTGCAACCAGCATCCCCCTTAGATAAACCTGTTCCGGGCGCCCTGTTATTTCAAAGCCTTCAAACGTCTCATAGTCAATGCCTTCCAGATTATCCTTCTGCGTTATAATTCCGTGATAATCCGGATCATATATCACGAGATCCGCATCAAATCCGGGAGCAATCTGTCCTTTATTTACAAGTCCTGCGTTTTTTGCCGGGGTGCTGGCAATCAGATCCACAAACCGCTGTTTAGATATACGCCCTTTGGCCACTCCCTGACTCCATAGCACTGAAATCCGGTTTTGAACGCCAGGGATTCCATTTGGTATTTTTGTGAAATCCTCCAGTCCCTCTTTTTTCTTTTCAAAGCCTCCGGCCAAAGCACAGTGGTCCGAGCTGACTGCATTCAGCCAGCCTCTGTCTATTCCTTCCCACAATGCCTCCTGATGCTCTTTTGTTCTAAGGGGCGGCGCACAGACGTATTTTGCGCCTTCAAAATCCGGCAGAGCAAGATAAGAGGTATCCAGCACCAGATAATGGGTACATGTTTCCCCAAACACAGACTGTCCTCCGGCATAGGCCTCCCTGACCGCTTCCATAGCTCCTTTTGTAGATACGTGAACAATAAAAAGAGGAACATCCGCCACTTGCGCCATGGCAATTGCATGACGAACCGCATCTTCTTCCGTAACCGGCGGTCTGGAGTAGGAATGGTTGACCGGTGCAAGATGCCCTTCCGCCTTTAATCGCTCCGTATAAAATGATATCATATCCGGATTTTCCGCATGAACCATCATGGTAATTCCGTGGCGTTTACTCTCATTCATCACCTTAAGGATTGAAATGTCTTCCATGAAGAAGGGAGTTCCTTTGTATGCCATAAACATCTTCACACAGGATACACCATGTTTGGGAAGCTCTTTTATCTGATCCGGCGTATCCGGCTGCATATCCATCACCATGGAATGAAAACCAAAATCCACGCAGGATATGCCGGTGGCCTTAGCCGCATGTTTTTCAACTGCTGTTCCCAGAGAATCACCTTTCTCCTGAGGAACAAAGTCAACAATGGTTGTCGTCCCTCCGACTGCTGCCGCCTCTGTTGTTTCAAACAGTCTTCCCCCGAAAGAGCCAAAATGAGTATGCTCATCCACGCCTCCTGGGAAAATGTACTTGCCGGATGCATCAATCATATCATCGGCCAATTGATCCAGGTTCTTCCCAACGGCCACTATGGTTTCCCCATCAATCAGAATGTCTCCCTTAAATTCGGATTCCGCAGTCAAAACTGTACCATTTTTTATCAGCTTCATAGCATGTCCTTATGAAATCGAACGATTTGCTCTTTTCCTGCTTCCATGGAAGACTGAATAAGATCTTCACTGTCGTCAGAATTCATACGTCGGAAAATCAGTTCCACCAGCATTGGCACATTCGTCCCTGAAATAACATTCAGCCTCTCATCCGAAACAGCGTAAGTAACTGCCGATTTAAACGGAGAACCGCCGGTAATATCCGTCATAATTACTATTTTTTCACAGTCCTTCAGATTATCCAGCTTTTCCCTGTAGTCATCCTCCAGAGCTTCCTGTGATTCTCCCTGCAGAAAATCAATATACTCATAGTTTTCCGGTTTTCCAACTACCAGCTCCAGCATGCTGGTAATACCCGACGCGAAATTTCCGTGCCCTGCAACAATGATTCCTATCATAATTTCTCCTCATCTCTGCTGTTTTCACGCAGTTTCCGAGCTGTCTTCACACCTTCCATGAACTGTCCAGCCCGTTCCGGGTCAATTGGATTTCTCATGTTTCCATTTTTTACCCATGTTCCCACACTGACGCCATCGTAATACTGCAGAATCTCGCTGATATTATCCCCAGTTGCGCCGGAACTTAAGAAAATAGGAATTTTGCTGCCCAGACGTTTTCGTACACTCTTAATAATTTCAATACTCTCTTCGCAGCTCTGTCCCCCCAAAAAGAGCCCGTCTGCAAATGCATTCATCACTGTGTCCCATGCATTGTCAACAATGCTCTTTCCCGCCAGCTGTTCATAGTGAACTTCCTGTACATCCGCGTAAACCGGAATATGGGACCCGATTCTTTTCTTAAACTGGCAGATGTCCACGCACTGTGCTTCCAGCATACCGGCATACCCGACTTCCACTCCGGTATAGGTGTGCTCCACCCGGATAAAATCTGAGCCTGCCGCAGCTGCCACTGCCAACGAAGCTACGCCATCCCAGTTGACCAGAATCCCCTGTATCATATCCGGGTATTTTCTTCTGCACTCCATTGCCAGAGCGGTCATATAAGCAACCGTCTCCGGGAGTGCCTGCTGCCGGACAGGCGCATCGTTCCGGTTCTGAATAATATATCCGTCAAAACCATTGGCCTGAATCATCTCAATTTCTTTTAATGACACAGCCACAATCTCTTCAAACGGCATTCCATCATGCCGAAAACTTCCCGGAAACGGCTCTGGCTGTATCATGGCCAGTGCCACTGGAAATTCTTTACCACACATCATACCGCTCTCACACCTCCTCTAAAAAACGCGCATATTCCATCGCCTCATGAAAGAAGGCAGAAGACGGAATAATCCCCTTCTCGGTAATTAATGACCGGATGTACTCCGGAGCAATTTCCAATAGCTTAATCCCTCTAAAATCTACCCTTTCCTTCGCCTCCGTATCCCACGCTCCTGCCAATCGGGGACCGTAGTCAAACGGCATGGGCGACAACCTGTTATATCCATAGACAGGCCGTGTATCCACCTTAATCATCGGAGTCAGTACATAAAGAGGTATCCCGATCTGACGGCACAGAATGGCCAGTATATCCGACCCTACTGTGTTAAAAACCGTACCATCAGGATAAACGGTTTCCGCCCCCATAAATGCTGCCTGACACTTTTTTAAAGCTACCAGCATCGTTGTATCAGGAATAAAATGAACCTCGTGCCCCGCTTCTACCGCGGTTTTTACGAAAGGCCTCCCCCCATCAAGCGCCCGGCTCTCCGGTATATAGATGGTACGTTTTCTTCCCAGTTCCGCAACAAAACGATCCACTGTACTGGAATAGTCAAAAATCATAATCGTATCCAAGTTTTCCGCAATATGAACACCATAAGAGATCAGTGTGTCCATATCCTTTGCGGCCTCCGCTCCGTAAGCGTTAATCCGATTTGCAATACGCTCCCGTATCTCCCGTTCCCCTGCGTTCTCAAGGTCATCCAGGCCTTTTATATAATAGCATATCGCGTTATAAATCGCCCGGCTCTGCTGCCCTCTTGTTTCCATAAAGAAGCGGGCTATTTCTCTCACCTTATAGAGAACGCTTTTTCCATTCTCCGACTCGTCCTCAGCAGTCAAAAGCATAATTTCCCCTATCATACGAATATGATTATTAGCACCGAGGACGCGGCTGTTTACGATATCGTCAAACAGTTTGGACGACTGGTTATTCAACAGTTGTCGCACTTCTTCTTTATTCATGATACTCCCTCTTCCCTATTTATATTGTAGCCAGCTACTCAGCCGTGCCTCCTCCTGCCTTCGAAAAACAGGAAAGCAAGCGCTCTGCGTTCTTGCAGAACATGCACTCCTTCAGTTCTTCAGGAAGCTTAAGTAAATCAAAGGTATGAACCGAACATACCGTCAGTTTATCCGGATAGTGGCTTCCAAAGAGAAAACGTTCCTTCGGTATCTGACTGAAAGCCTTTCTCAAAATAGGAAATTCGTACATACAGGAGGTTTCCACCATCAGATTCTCATATTGGGGAACCAGCTCCACGCAGCCATAGCCAAAGTCCGTGGTTCCCATATGAAGAAGAACCATCGTCATATCGGGATGGCGTTTGGCATAATACGCCCATTGCGCCGGCATGGTACGGCAGCCCCAGCCCGTGAATACATTCACAGGCATGTGGTTTGCCGCCGCTATTTCGATAATCGTGTCAAGAACCGGCATAGTCTCCGGATAGTAACAGTGTTCCATGGAATCCAGCTCGATGGTTTTAAAGTATCCGGAAGCCGCAATTCGTTCCATCTCTTCAACACAGCCGCGTTCCTTCGGATTAATCACTGCAGACCCAATGATCCGATCCGGATTGGCTTTTACCAGCTCTGCCACTGCGCTGTTCTGCTCTCTCGTGGAAAATCCGGCAAGCGCGGATACCACACGTTTATCAATCTGGTTTTCCTCCATGTCCTGAAGCAATGCAGCCGTATCATATTGATTTGTATCCCGATCCCATTTTATATGGGAATGATAATCAATAATCATCTTTTACTCCTTAACTATCCTAAAATTCCAACCGCATATCCGGCAATACCTACCAGCATGGTAACCAGCATCAGAACTACCGGATTCATTTTCTTCTTGTCCATCAGCCACAGCATCAGAAGCGTATACAAAAGCGGAAGAATGCCCGGAACGATCCCATCAAGAGTGGACTGAAGGCTTACCACCGTCTCTCCGGCTTTGTAAGTCCACGGAACGTTAATCGTTACAAACTTGTACACAAAACCACCAATAACTGCGTAAGCAGCAATTCCTGCCAGTCTCGTCATCTTGTCGATCAGACCGGAACTCTGCATGGCACCGACAAATTCAACACCCTTCTCGTAACCTTTAAAAATGCCAAAGTAACGGAGAAGCTGACCTACACCTGCCATAACAAGGACAAAGAGCAGCGGCCCCACCATACTGCTGTATCCGCTGGCAATCACCATGGATACTGCCAGGCCTGCAATAATAGGGCGCAGTGTTCCATGGTAAAGGGAGTCACCGATTCCCGCCAATGGCCCCATGAGCGCTGCCTTTATGGCGTTGATGCTGACCGGATCAATATCATGCTCATTTGCGTTGCGCTCCTCCATAGCTGCCGTTACACCGATGACGAAATGGGAAAGTCTCGCCTCTGTCAGGAAAAGCTCTGTATGACGCCTGTATGCTTCTTTCTTATCTTCTTCATTCTTATATACCTTTTCAATCACCGGCATCATGGAAAACGCAAAGCCCGGCGCCTCCTGCTTTTCGTAGTTAAAGCCGCTTACGAATGCCTGGGAATAGATATACATCTTCAGCAGATCTTTTTTGTTAAGTTTTGTTAAATCGGTATTTACAGTCTGATTTCCTGCCATTATGCTACCTCCCTGTCCATTTCGCGATAATAGGCCACAGCCACACATACAACTGCAATCAGTGTGATTCCAATCGGATTAATATTCAAAAAGCTGGAGAAGAAAAATCCAATCAGGAAATAGTACCAGATATGTTTCACATTAATACACTTCAGCAGCAATGCAAGTCCGACAGCACCAATCATTCCGCCGCCTACAGCCAGACCGTCGATAATAACCTTTGGAATTGCATTGATAATTGCCTGGACCGGTCCTGCGCCTAAATAGATTGCCAGGAAAACAGGTACAGAGAACAGTACGAAATTGAATACATTCGGCAGAATAAGGCAGTTCATGGTAATCCCCGTTCTGCTCCCCCGCTCGACAGCGGCCTCAAGCCTGTGCTGAGTCCATACACAGAGCACCATATTTCTGAAGTACATGCCCATCTGCCCTAAAATTGCAAGCGGCAGCGCGGTTGCCAGTGCGACCTCGGTACTGCCTGAAATACAGGCAAATGCAGTTGCAATAATCGTGCTGAATGTCTCCTCCGGCGGAAGCGCCGTACCGACAAATACCTGCCCCAAAAACATCAGCTCAATCGTACAGCCTACCATCAGACCCATCTTCAAATCCCCCATGATCAGTCCGATAATCGGTCCTATTACAATTGGTCTGTATGTAAAGAACTGTGTACAATACTTATCAAAAAATGTCAGCCATGTAACCAGCGCTACAAGGACAGCTTTCACTAACAAACTCATACGTTTCTCCCTTCTCCTATTTGGAAATGAGTGCAAGTCCGTCTATGGACTTATCATTTGGTACCGCCCTCACATCAAGTCTTATATTTTTTTCTGCAATCGCCGTTAAATTTGCTATATCCTCAGGCTCTACGTAAATATAAGGCAAAAGGCGTTTTCTCCCCACCGTTGAACGGGCATTGCTGATATTCCCCACATTAACACTCTCAATATAAAAGCCCCGTTCAAATAAATCTAATGCCGTTTTCGGGTTCCTTACGATCAGCAGTACTTTTGTATCCGACTGATCTGTCTTTAAAAGCTCAGCCGCTTTTTCAACTGATACAATTGTCAGTTTGATTTTCGCAGGAACTGCCAGCTTCAAAAGCATCTGCTGAGTCGGGTCCTTTGCCGCCATATCGTCGGCCACAAGGATCTCTCCAGCTTTCGAGTCCGATATCCACGCTGTCACAATCTGTCCGTGAATCAGCCGGTCATCAATTCTCATGTGTGATACAACCATGATGCTGCTCCTTCCTTTTCCATAACTTCTCGGCGTTCCTGTAAAATACTAACTCCAACTCCGATTCGTTAAGCCCCAAATGATACAACTTCTCGATTTCAATATTGGTCGGTTTATATGGCCAGTCGGTTCCAAACAGAATTCGTTCCGGTCCCAGAACCTCCACTGCTTTTCTAAGTATGTCAATTTCCATATTCGCTGACGTCTCTACCCAGAAGTTATCCAGATCCCGGATTGCCTCTATACAGCTGTATCCAAACTCCCGGCCGCAGACATGGGTAAATACAAACCGCATATCCGGCCTTCGCTTCGCATGTTCGATCCAGACAAACGGTGTACACAAAGGGCTTGCGCCTCCATGAATCTGAATATGAACTCCATATTTTCCGATCTCATCAATTACAGGACCCAGACTCGGGCAGTTCTCCACTGCGTAGCCGTGCTTCCATGACATGAACTTTACTCCGTTCATCTTCATGTCTCCCAGCGTCCGGTGAATCTCTAAAAACGCATCCGGAGCCTTGGGATCAATATCCGCGTAACCTTCAACAATACCCGGATACTGGCACATGGCTTCATAAACAAGGTCGTTCTGCGGCCTCATACCGTTTCCTGATAAAGAACAGATACCCACTTTTGTGATTCCAAACTCCCCCAGCTCCTTTACCAGCTGATCCGCGTTGTTCGCGTCTCCTGATCTGGTCTTCCCCAGATGTGAATGGAAATCATACCTTTTCACCCGTATTTCCCTCCCCTCTTACATTGGTAATATGAATATAGTATTTGTAAGAATCCGACAAGTAGGAATTCTCCGAAAATTCCACCGGTCTTCCGTTCATGTCATATGTAACCCGTTCCTTGTAGACCAGAGGCTTGCTTTCCTCCAAAAACAGCTCCCTTCGAATCTCAGAAGTCGCCATCTTTGCTTCCAGGGTCTCATCCGCGCTGCCAAGTACAATTCCATGCTGTTCTAAGTACTCATACAGCGACGTCGTAGAATCAAAGTCCTCTCCCCTGAGTGCAAATCCCAGACGGCCGCTGACATACGTCTCGTTCAGAGCAATAATACGCCCATTAAGCAGCCTGAGCCGCTTTAGGAAGTAAACCTTTTCCCCAGTTTCCACCTGAAGCATCTCTGCAATCTTAACGCTCGCCTCCACTTCCTTGCAGTGCAGAATGATAGAACCCGGTTTATCCCCCTTGACCTTAGCATCACCGCTGAAGCTGTTGAATACAGACATATCACGTTCCTTTTTCTGCGGGCATACAATCGTTCCACGCCCTTTCCGCTTAATCAGATAGCCATCATGTTCCAAATCTGATATCGCTCTGCGAACTGTAATCCTGCTCACTTCAAACATCTCCTGCATTTCTTTCTCTGACGGAATGATCTCATTCTCTTTATAAAAGCCCTCTGCTATCCTTTCTTTTATATAAGAGTACAACTGCTGGTGAATCGGTACCTTAGAATCCTTATCAAGCCTGATGGATTGTTCCATATGCTCCTCCTTGTCTGTGATGTTATAATAACATGTTATAACATGTTTGTCAACATCTTTATCTATTTCGTATATTTTTTATGATATCATTTTATCATATATGGAAAATAATTACAAATGCGTTAAACTTATCATAACAGGCAACCCACCCCACTATCTTGTTATAACGTATAAATGTTTTTTTGCAAAATAAAAAGCACCGGCCATCTCAAAGAAAACGGCCGGTGCTCCTATAAAGTTTTTCTATCTATCAGCAAGAACTTCATTAATCTGATTAACCAGTGTTTCACAGTCAATTCCATGAACCATACATGCTTCTTCTAAAGACTCACCCTGAGAAGCCGGGCAGCCAAGACAGTGCATGCCAGCGCGCATTAAAATCGGTGCAATGCAATCATCCATCTGGATCAGAGCGCCAATTAACATATCTTTACTAATCTGCATCGTGTATTCCTCCTTTAAAAATGTACATACTGTTTCTATAATATAATACTTTTCTTCCGAAATAGCAAGGGATTGTCCAGCCATTTTTGTAAAAATTTTATCATGACTAGGACTTGACGTGTATACAGTATTCAACTATAATATATTCATACAAAAGTTGTATGAATTATAACTTTTGGCAGCACTCGTTCATTATTTTTACTTATAAATAAGCAATCAACGGAGGTACAACATTATGAGACCAGAGTGGAGAGATTTTAGCGGCGGCGTCTGGGAAAGAGAAATCAATGTCAGAGACTTTATACAGAAGAACTACACCCCCTATGACGGCGATGACACCTTCCTCGCAGGTCCGACCCAGGCTACAAAGGATTTGTGGGCCCAGGTTATGGATTTGACCGCAAAAGAAAGAGAAGCTGGCGGTGTGCTGGATATGGATACGAAAATTGTTTCCACCATCACCTCCCACGGCCCAGGCTACCTGGATAAAGATAAGGAGCAAATTGTAGGTTTTCAGACAGATAAGCCATTTAAGCGTTCCTTACAGCCATACGGCGGTATCCGAATGGCCGAGAAGGCATGCGCGGACAACGGCTATACCATTGATCCGGAAATCAAGGAATTTTTTACCGTTCACAGAAAGACACATAATGCAGGCGTATTCGACGCTTATACCGACGAGATGCGCGCCTGCCGTTCCAACCACATCATCACCGGCCTTCCGGATGCGTATGGCCGCGGCCGTATCATCGGTGACTACCGCCGTATCGCTTTATACGGCATCGACCGCCTGATCGAGAACAAGGAAGAGCAGAAATCTACCACACGTACCATCATGTACTCCGACGTAATCCGTGAGCGCGAGGAGCTGTCTGAGCAGCTGCGCGCACTGGGTGAGTTAAAGAAGCTGGGCGCTATCTACGGTTTCGATATCTCCAAACCGGCGGCTAATGTTAAGGAAGCGATCCAGTGGACATACCTGGGCTATTTAGCGGCTGTCAAGGAGCAGAACGGAGCGGCGATGTCCCTGGGACGTACCTCCACCTTCATCGATATCTACGCACAGAGAGATTTGGCAGAAGGCACCTTCACAGAAGAAGAGATTCAGGAATTTGTGGATCATTTTGTTATGAAGCTTCGTCTCGTAAAATTTGCCCGTACACCGGAATACAACGAACTGTTCTCCGGAGACCCGACCTGGGTGACAGAGTCCATCGGCGGTGTCGGCATCGACGGACGCCACATGGTCACAAAAATGTCCTACCGTTATTTACACACCTTACAGAACTTAGGAACCGCTCCGGAGCCGAACTTAACGGTTCTCTGGTCCACCAGACTTCCGGAAAACTTCAAGAGATTCTGTGCCAAGACCTCCATCGAATCCTCATCCATCCAGTATGAGAACGATGACCTGATGAGAGTCACACACGGTGACGATTACGCCATCGCCTGCTGTGTTTCTTCCATGCGTGTCGGCAAGGAAATGCAGTTCTTCGGCGCCCGCGCCAACTTAGCGAAGTGCCTGTTATACGCGATTAATGGCGGTATCGATGAGGTAACGAAGAAGCAGGTAGGTCCGAAGTACCGTCCGATCACTTCCGAATATCTCGATTACGATGAGGTAATGGAGGCATACAGAGACATGATGAGATGGCTGGCCCGCGTTTACGTCAACACCTTAAATATCATTCACTATATGCATGACAAATACTCCTACGAGCGCGTACAGATGGCGCTCCATGACAAGAAGGTAACCCGCTGGTTTGCAACCGGTATCGCCGGCTTATCCGTAGTGGCCGACTCCTTATCCGCCATCAAATACGCAAAGGTCAAGACCGTGCGTGATGAAAACGGCATCGTCGTGGATTATATCGTAGAAGGTGATTTCCCGAAATACGGCAACAATGACGACCGCGTTGACCAGCTGGCCAGCGAGCTTGTACACACCTTCATGAACTACGTAAAGGGCAATCACACCTACCGCGGTGGTATCCCGACCACATCGATCTTAACCATCACCTCCAACGTCGTATACGGCAAGAACACCGGCGCGACACCGGATGGCAGAAAGGCGGGCGAGGCATTTGCGCCAGGCGCCAACCCGATGCACCACCGCGACAGCCACGGAGCCGTTGCTTCTCTGGCTTCCGTTGCAAAGCTTCCATTTAAGGATGCGCAGGATGGTATTTCCAATACCTTCTCCATCGTGCCCGGCGCGCTCGGCAAGGAAGATCAGATCTTTACCGGCGATCTGGAAGTGGATTTAGACAACATTTAACTGAAAACCTGTTAAGGAAGGAAGTGCTTTTATGGCAGCCCCTGACGAAAAAAAGATTGACGATATCGTCGCCATGCTGGATGCGTTTGTATCCGGCGGCGGCGGTCATATGAACATCCGCACGGCCTCAGACGGAACGGTCAGCGCGGATACCACCACCTCAAAGACCGTCACCACCATGAATTCCTTAGACTGTGCCGCCGGCAATCTGGCCTGCAACGTGCCCACCCTGTTCGAGGGTATGGACACCGATGAGGAGGACCCGGAAAACAGTGCGACGGATTTCTCAGACAACTATTAAATACACCATTACAGGAGGAAAAAAACATGGCAAATACAAACATCAGTGACTCTCAGATCGACAACTTAGTATCCCTGTTAGACGGCTATGTACAGGAAGGCGGACACCACTTAAACGTCAACGTGTTCACCCGTGAAACCTTACTGGACGCTCAGAAGCATCCGGAAAACTATCCGCAGCTGACCGTGCGTGTATCCGGCTATGCGGTTAACTTCATTAAGCTTACAAAGGAACAGCAGGACGAGGTTATCTCCCGTACGTTCCACGACGCGATTTAGAACCAGAGGACACATTACGCTCCCTGTTTCAGTTCCGTCAGACTGCTATATATCTTCCATCAGAAAGGCAGGCGCTCTCCGCATGATGACAGGTCAGATACATTCTATTGAAAGCTTCGGCACCGTTGACGGGCCGGGCATCCGCATGGTAGTCTTTACGAAAGGCTGTCCCATGCGCTGCCAGTACTGTCACAACCCTGACACCTGGTCGTCAGGCGGGGGCACCTCCATGACGGTCTCTGAGATCCTGGGCCAGTATGAGGCTTCCCGCCCATTCTACCGCGGCGGAGGCATCACGGTAACCGGCGGAGAACCCCTGCTTCAGATGGAATTTGTGACGGAATTATTTGAGGAGGCACGTCGGCGGGATATCCATACGTGTCTTGACACCTCCGGCGTCACCTTCCGGGACGCAGATACGGCATACTTAGAGCAGCTGGACCGCTTACTCGCCTCCACCTGCCTCGTTATGCTCGACTTAAAGCAGATTGACGACGAAAAGCACCGTCTGCTTACAGGCCGCCCGAACCGAAATATTCTGCATTTTGCAGAGTATCTCGATCAAAAACAGATCCCCATGTGGATTCGCCACGTAGTGGTACCGGGGATCACGGACAACGAAAAAGACTTATACCATCTGGGCCGTTTTATCGGAACACTGAAATACGTGAAGGCCCTGGATGTCCTTCCTTACCACGATATGGGCAAGGTAAAATATAAGAATCTCGGCATGATTTATCCTTTGGAGGATGTGCCGCCGATGTCAAAAGAAGGCGCCGTAGCTGCAAAGAAAATCATACTTCACGGCATTAAGGATGTGCGGACTGGAGCACCAGATCTTTTCTGCTCCTAATTTTGAACAAAAACTACATCATTTTCCACTTGAATAATTTACATTTATAGTATAGAATATAGGCAAATGTATAGAATATAAGGAGGTAATTTATTATGGCATATGTTATTAGTGATGCATGCGTAAGCTGCGGAACATGTGAAGGCGAATGTCCAGTAAACGCGATTGCTGAGGGCGACGGACAGTACGTTATCGACGCTGATACCTGTATCAGCTGCGGAACTTGTGCTGGTGTATGTCCTACAGGCGCTATTTCTGAGGAATAATTAAATACATAAAGGAGCATGATCGATACCAATCCGGTATTTGGCCATGCTCCTTTTTGTTTTGCAGATTTATATTTCGATATGCAGAGAAAATCCGCCCCGTTCCGCCGTCTCCCGGAACCATCTTCCCGATTTCTTTACCGTAAGCCGGCAATTGTCCTTTCTATCCACTCTTATCATGCCATACCGGTTCTTATATGCATTCTTCCAGGACCAGCAGTCAAAGGGCGCCCATAAGTGGTATCCGAAGCAGTTACAGCCCTCCACGATGGCCTTATGAAGCCAGATTAAATGATCCCGTATGAATACAATTCTGTAATCGTCCTCCACGACGCCATCCACTCCAATGAACTGCTCTTCGTTCTGCACGCCCATACCATTTTCCGATAAGTACCAGGGAATATTGCCGTAATTGTCGCGCAGTTGGATAGCGATTTCATAGACGGCAGGCTCATATATCTCCCATCCTCTGGAAAAATTCATCTTCTGTCCTTTATAAGTATATTCCTCAAAATACTTTTCCGGCATGAGAGGACCAGTAAACGGACTGCTCCTTCTCGTGACCCGCCTCGGATGGTAGTAATTCACTCCGAGAAAATCTACCGTATTGGCGCGGATCACCTCTAAGTCCTCCGCCCGGGCTTCCGGACAGATTCCCTCCTTCTTTAAAAGCTCCACCAGGGCGTTTGGAAACTCTCCTTTTAAAGAAGGATCCAGAAAGGATTTGTTGAACAGCAGGTCTGCAATTTCCGCACTTCTTCTGTCTTCTGCATTCTCCGGCTCTTTGCAGTAGGAAGGCGTTAGATTCAGTACAATACCGATCTGTCCCTCCCCTCCTCTCTTCCGAAACTCCTTAACCGCCATACTGCTGGCAAGCTGAAGATGGTACGATACCAGGGCCGCCCTTTTCGCATCACAGACAGCCGGATAATGATTCTTATAAAGATAGCCGCCCTCCGTTATAACAATCGGTTCGTTAAAGGTAAGCCACCGTTTCACCCTGTCTCCGAACAATTCAAAGCATTTTGCCGCGTATGCCGCAAATGCCTCCGCCGTTTCCCTGTTCTCAAAGCCGCCCTTCTCCACCCAGTACATGGGCAGATCAAAGTGATGGAGACAGAGAATCGGCTCGATCCCGCGGCTTAACAGCTCGTCAATTACCGAATTGTAAAACTCCACGCCCGCCTCATTTATGGTTCCCTCACGGTCTTTTATGAGCCGGCTCCACTGAATTGAGGTGCGGTAGGAGTTCATGCCGATCTCCTTCATAAGTCCGGCATAATCTTTATATTTGTGATAGAAATCCGAAGTCACGGCTGGTCCCACACCGTCGTAAAATAACTCCGGGGCCTGTTTAAACCAGTAATCCCATTCCATCTCCGCTTTTCCGTCTCCCGGAAAGCTGCCCTCCGACTGAGGCCCGGAACAGGCCGCGCCCCATAGAAAATCTTTACTGAACTGATACTCCATTGAAACCTCCTGCAATACTGTATTATCACCTATATAAATGGCAGTACAAAGCCCCATACAGGTTCGCCTTATTCCCAAACCGGCAGGGGACGATCTCCGGCATCAGAAATCCGAACTCCGCCTCCTCCGCCAGCCGTTCCATCCGCTTATAGATTTCGAGAATGACAAAGGGCGCCTCGCTGATACCGCCGCCCAGCACGATCAGCTCTGTGTCCAGCGTAAACTGGATCTGGAACAGTCCGACAGCCATGGCCTCGTAAAATTCCTCCACCAGCCGGACCGCATCGCCGTCCCCAGCTTCGGCCAGACGGAAGAGTTCCCTGCCATCGGCACTTCTTCCCGTCAGCGCCTCGTATCTTTTTGCCTGATTCACCATCGTACAGGAACTCCACGTCCGCCTCTGTTCCCCTTCCCGGTTCACCAGATAGTTGCCAAACTCGCCTGCATTATTGGACTTTCCCCGGTATACACGTCCATCCAGAACGATGGAACCGCCGATTCCGGTGCCGCACACCACAGAGACCATATTCCGCCTGCCGGCCGCCGCCCCCTTCCACAGTTCACCGAGCGCGGCGCAGTTGCCGTCATTTTCAATAGAGACCGGAAGCCCGTTTAAGCGGCGGCTGACCGCTTCGGTAAATGGGAAACCATGGATATACGGGATCGCACTGATCCCCCCTACCACGCCCGTGCGGATGTCCACGGCTCCGGGAGAACTGACAGCAATCCCCGCAATGCGTGAATCTGCCGCTTTAAGTTCCGCCTGCACCGTCTCATACACCCGCCCCATCTCCTCAAGCATTCTCTCCATGCCTTCCTTCGGCGTCGGAAAGGAACCCGTACTGTCAAATTTCCCTTCTTTATCCGAAACGGCAAATTTGACAGAAGTCCCTCCCAGATCAAAAATCAGGTAAAGATCCATTTTATCTTCGCTCCCTCAAATAATCTCCATACCACACTATGATCTCCTGAATCCTTCCAAGCTCCGATTCCCGGCTCACACTGCGGTACAGCTCCTTATAATGGTACAGCCACACCTCCAGACGCTCTGAAAGCGCCCAGCTATCCGGCATAACGTCATACTCCGCGCCGTAATCCCATTTTGTGATTACCTTTCCCAGCTCGTTAAACAGGCCGATTCCTTCAACTGCTATGACATATTTCTTCACCATTTTCCGGCTTCTCCTGTCCATGTGGGGCAGAAGTCCGTACAGCTCTCCTGTAATTTCTTCGAGACGCCGGTTCTTTTCACCGACTCAATCCATGGATTCCATGTGTTCCTGTAAATACTGCCTGTGGTCGGCGTCATATTCCGGCGCGGCGCCTGTCTTAAGCTCCTTAAACCGGACCGCCATCTCCCATGTGAAGCCATGAAGCTCCTGGGTCTTTGCCAGCATACCCACCAGCTGCCCGGTGGAATCATCGTATTCCAGGATTGAAATCTGGCGGTTCATCTCTTCCCATGCAGGGGGCTGTACATTCCAGGAGCACGCGGCCCCGTAAATCATCCCCGGTATGCTGAATTCCGGATGATTGATATGCAGGAAATCTCCCCAATCCGTATTCAGCACTCCGACCGCCTCGTATTTCCGGGCGTAATCACACATGATTTTTATATTGCAGTACGCGTTCTCATACAAAGGAATCAGATGGTTCCAGCCGCATACACCCGGGCAGAGATACTGGACCGCTCCGGCCGCATCGAGCGCCCTCGTCTCATCCTCCCTCTGGTTTTTCGCGTATCCCCAGTTTAAGCAGATGGTCTCCGCTGGAAGCTCCTTTAGAAGCTCCGGCTCTCCGGCAATGACGTCGCCCCAGAACATGGGCCGCTTTCCGCAGGAAATCACGCATTCACACAAATCCTTTACGTAATTAATATAGAGCCTGTGAACTCCCAGCCTCTCTTTCAGACCGCTGCTCCTTCCTTTTCCCAGATCAAAGGTCTCATCGGCACAGATATTGAATTGACCAGAAGAGAACAGGGCCGCGAATTCTCTGATCTTTCCTTTGATGAACTCCAGGCTTTCCGGCGACGACACGTTGATCGTATGGTGGTGCATCCGTCCCCTCAGCGAGAACGGCATGGATTCTGAGCCTTCCAGCTCACACAGATGGCTGTAATGCTTCGAGCCCAGGATTTTGTACAGGTGCCCGAAGGTGGACAGGGAAGGGACCAGCTCGATCCCGCGGTCGAGACAGTACCGGTCCAGCTCCAGTATATCTTCTGCGGTCAGCGGCGTGTCATCTCTCCATATTTCGCTGAAATCACGAAACAGGAATGTGTGCTCAATATAGAGCTGCATCTGGTTCAGCTTATAACGCGCCATCCGGTCGGCCAGCTTTTTCAGCCAGTCAAGCTTTGGCACTCTTCCTCTTGTGACATCGTGGTAAAAGCCGCGGTTCCTAATGTCCGGCCTGTCGTGAATACTCATTGCCGGAAGTACGGCGCCCTGCTGCCCTGCCATCTGCAGGATCGTCTGCATTCCATGCCACAGCCCTTTCTCACCGCCGGTGAGAATGATCCCTTCCGGCCGTATTTCCAGAGTATACCCCTGTCCCAGTACGTCCTCCGGCCCCAGCGCCTCCTCCCGGCGCAGAATGATATCTCCGTCTCTTCCTTTTCCCCTGGTCAGAGCTGGCCGATAGCCGGTCTCTTCCTCCAACGCATCTAAAAATAGCATTGCCTGCTTTGTCAGAAGCGGTCCGCAGGACTCATCCAGCACCAGATAGCTTCCATAGCCTATCGTAAACTCTCCATCTCTTCTTTCAGCCTTTTTCGGCTGCGGTATTAAAATCATCGGTTTTCTCCCCTTATTCCTGTCCCTCAAACGCTTCCCTGTACTGTTCCTTAAGAAGCGGGATCCCGTACGCTCTCCCCGTCTCCTCCAGCCGCTTTTCATACGCTTCCAGGCGGCCTCTGCAGTGCTCCGGCCCGCCTTCCCGCATCACAGTCCACATGGGATCACGGTCTGAATCTGACTGCTTCATCATCCGCTCCGTCCAGTCTAAAAGCAGCCGTGCCCCGCGGCCGCAAAGCTCCGGACGCTCTTCCGCCAGATTATGCAGCTGATGGGGATCGCAGTCCAGATCAAACACCATCTCCTCCGGCAGGAGATGGTATCCTCCGTGGATGGTGCGGATATAGATATAGTGGTCAAACCGGACGCTTCGCTGACATACGTGGGCGCACTGAGTCAGCACCGCCGCGGTTCTCCCGCACTCATTTCCGCCCAACAGCGGTTCCTTGAAGGAGACGCCGTCGTACCGGTAGTCCCCAAAAGTCTCCGTGCCTAAAAGCGCCTTCACCGTGGGGAGCAGATCCGTATTGTCATAAAAGCCCTTGATACGTCGTCCGCCTTCGGCCCCCGGCCATTTGATGATTAGCGGAATATGGCATACCGGCTCATCGGCCATGCCGTGTTCTCCATAGACCCCGAATTCTCCCAAATCCTCTCCGTGGTCCGCGGTAATGATAATGGCCAGATCGTCTCCGTAATGCCCGTGCTCCTTAAGCCACGCCACGATCAGTCCAATATTGTCATCAGTGAACCGCACACTGTCATCATAAAGGTCAATAAAATGCTTCGCATCCCCCCTTGTCTTCAAGCTGCCGGGATGCTTCGGCCAACGGCTGAAAGTCTCATCATTCCACATATTGATTTCATTGGCGCCGTGAGGGCCGATGTGCCGCAGATGTTCCTCAAAAATTTCATCCGTAATCCAGTCGTCCGGAAGAGGCTCATCCTGAAATCTGCTCTTCACCCCCTCCGGAGTGCGGTACGGCGTATGCGGATCCCAGTAATGGACGTGAAGAAACCAGTCCTCCATCTCCCGGTTCCTTTCTAACCAATTAAGGATTGCCGGTGTGACCATGTCAGCCGACTCCCCGCCCCGGAGTCCCGGATTATAATACTCATCCAGGCCGGAGAGAAACCACCAGGCCGAGTGGCGCTCTGCAAAGCTGGAAAATGAGACTGTGTGAAGTCCGGCCCTCTTAAACTGCATGAAAAGCCCATTCTCCGACGCCAGATCCGTAAAGCTCCGCGACTCGCCCTGAAGCCGTAAATCCGCCGCCGTACCACCGTGTCCCACAATGCCGTTATGTATTCCGTAAAGCCCGGTCACCATCTACGCTCTGGAGGGAAGGCAGGGGGCATTGGGACAGTAGTACCGGTCAAAGCACACGCCTTCTTTCGCAATCCCATCCATAACAGGCGTAGTATCCCTCCCGTAGCCATAGCAGCCCATATGATCGGCCCTGAGTGTATCAATGTCAAACAGAATTACTTTCATTGCTTAAAACACCACCTTATACGTCTTAATCTCATACGGCTTAATGACAAAGGAAAAGCCATCCTCGTCAATCATAAGGCCGCCTGCCTCTTCAACAGGTTCCTCCAGCAGGTTGCATTCCGTCACTGTCACCGGTGCACAGGAAAGGTTCACTTTCGCGTTCACCCTTTTATTCCGGCTCTCGTAGAGACGCAGGATGATGCCGTCTCCATCCTCGCTCTTCTTCACGGTCTCCAGGACCACGGAATCCCCCTTTACACCTGCAAATCCATAGGATTCCCCGGGCATTCCGCCGTTTACCGCCGAAAGCGGCTGGTTTAAATCCGCAGCTTCCTTCTGGGTATCCGCCTCCCTCCACGTTCCCTGATGAGGATACAGCGAATACGTAAATACGTGCTCCTCGTTGTCCGTGTCAGGATTCGGTTCGATGCCCGATTTGATCAGCGTCAGCTCTATACAGCCCTCACGGACAGAATGGCCGTACTTGCAGTCATTTAACAGACTGACCCCATATCCGCTCTCCGATACGTCCATCCACTTATGGCCGCAGCTCTCAAAACGGGCTCTGTCCCAGCTCGTATTGGTATGGGTCTTTCGCACCACGTTGCCGAACTGGATGTCAAACGCCGCCTCGTCCGTATGGACATCTACCGGGAAGCCAGCCTTTAACAGGTACTGGTGCTCCTTCCAGTCCACCCAGGTGTTAAAATCAATTCTGGGGCTGTGGGCATAGAATCGGATGTCCTGTATCATGCGGGAATGCATGAAGCTTCGATTCACTGTGATCTGCAGACACAGCGGCCCCTCTGACGTAACTGCAATCGACGCCGGCTCATCCAAATCCCAGTATTTCTCCGTATAGAACACATCGATATCCCAGTTATCATAATAAATCGGCTTATCCTCGTAAATCCTCAGACGGTTCCCCGCCTCGCCCGCCTTCCATACCTGACGGTCCTCCGAAAGGTCAAGAAGACTCGTAAAGCTTCCATCCGCCGCCATATCCACTTTTGCAAACGGCGTAGTAATCACGAAGCCATCCGCGGTCTTTAAGACGGAAAACGGCGTATCCACGACGCCCCCGGCCGCCTCACCAGCCGTACCGCCGTCCGCTTCCCGCACCGCGCCATACACGGAATATCCCTTGGAGGGAATCTCCCCCGTCAGTGAATACCGAAGGCCGCCGATCTCTTGGCTGGGAAGCGGCTCCCCTTTATCTGTCAATGATGTCACCCCATCCGGAAGAACCGTCAGGCTGCTGCGTGTAAATCCCAGCGTATTGAATACGGTCACGCCGTTTCCGACACCCGCCACGGCTTCCTTCCGCTCTTTGAGCAGACGGCCGCCTTCCTCCGCAAGCTGCTCATACTCACGCTTCGTCACCTCATAGACTTCCTTAATTGATGATCCCGGGAGAATATCGTGGAACTGGTTTAGCAGCACCATTTTCCACAGCCTCTCCAAATCCTCCGCCGGATAGGCCGCCCCCCTTTTCTCTGCCAGTACGGACAACAGCTCTAAGTCCATGAGAAGCAGCTCGCTCTTTCTGTTTGACCGCTTATTCCTGGCCATGGACGTATACGTTCCCCTGTGATACTCAAAGTAAAATTCTCCGGTCCACGTGTGGAGCCGCCTGCTGTCCTTCACCCGCTCGGAAAGCTCCGTAAAGTAAGTGAGGGAACTCTCCTGGCGCACCTTTGGTATGCCGCGGATTCCCTTTTCCATCCTCCTGCCCGTCTCCAGCATCTCCCTGGTTGGGCCGCCGCCTCCGTCGCCGTAGCCGAAAGCAATCAGAATGTCATTGTTCATCTCCTTATTCTGATAGCGCTGCCAGCCGCCCATAATCGCGTCCGGATGCAGAATTCCGTTATAGGTGGTAAAGAAGCGATCCACGCTCTGCCCGACTCCCAAGGTCGAGATGAGATGGGTCAAAACCTTCGTCCCGTCGATTCCTTCCCACAAAAGCGTGTCGTCCGGCACCTTGTTAAACTGGTTCCAGGAGAGCTTCGTCGTCATAAAATAGTCGATCCCGCATTTCTTCATGATCTGGGGCAGGGCGCCGGAATAACCGAATACATCCGGAAGCCACAGCACCCGGCTGTCCACGCCGAATTCCTCTTGAAAGAACCGTTTGCCGTATAAAAACTGGCGCACCAGACTCTCTCCGCTGGTTAAGTTGCAGTCGGCCTCCAGCCACATGCCGCCTTCCGGCTCCCAGCGGCCTTCTGCCGCCCTTCTCTTAATCTCCTCATAAAGCTCCGGGTACCGTTCCTTCACAAATGTATAGAGGACCGGCTGGCTCGACATGAACCGGTATTCGGGATATTCGTCCATCAGCTCCAATACCGTGGCGAAGCTGCGGGCCGCCTTCTCCCGGGACTGGGCAACTGTCCACCACCACGCCACGTCGATGTGGGTATGCCCGATGCAGGTGGCAATCACCGTATCGTCGCCCGCCAGGTCCTCATACAGCGCCTTTGCGATATAGGCCCGCGCCGCCTCCACCGAACGGTAGAAATCGTTGGAGTAGACGTCCCGTAAGTCCAGAAGGCTGATCGTGTCATTTAACACAGTCAGGATATCAATGGCCGTCTTTCCCTCCTGATCCATCCGGTCCATGGCCCATAACGGCATCTGGATATCATAATAAAGATCCTTAACCGGTTCTGACACTTCCTCCACATCCGCCATCAGACGAAATTCCGGATGAAGGGTGCCTGAATACGCCTGCAAATCAACCGTCACCGTCTCTCCCGCCGTCGCCGCACGAGAAAGCAGGACCTCCCTGTGGTTCATATCGGCGCCCTGTACCACCTCTCCGTTCAGGAACACGAGAAACTGCGGATTCTTGGCGTCATCCCACTCCTCAATCTGGGTACGGATGCGAAGCCATAAGCCCTTCCCGTCATACTCTTCCGGTACCGTAAATACGGTTCGGAACCAGTAATGGCGGTCCGGCCCGTACCAGTGCATCAGGCGGCTGTCAAACGGTTCCCAGCCTTCCTCCGCCAGGTCGGCCTCCTCCGGCCGTAAAAAGAAGCCTTCCTTCACCTTCCAGTCGGACAGCTGATATTTCCGGACAACCATTAATTTTTTTAGTTTATTGGCGATTACCTCCGCCCTCTCCCTTGCAAAAATCATATGTCAATTCCTTTCTGAGCCCCGTATTCTCATCTCGGACGGGGTGGTATGGTAATATTGGTTGAATTGCTGGTAAAAATAATTCATATTCGTGTAGCCCACAGAGGCCGCGATCACCGCGATCTTCTCATCACTGTTTACGATCTGCTCCCTGGCCATACAGAGCCGGTAGCACATCAGGTATTCCGAAAACTTCATTCCTGTTTCCTTGATAAATATCTGTCCCAGATACGTGGAATTCATGCGAAACTTATCGGCTATGATCTTCAGCGAAATATGGCCGCCGTACTCAGCCGCCACCATCAGGACAATCTTATGGATCAGAGGCGACATGGCCTCATATTCTATCTTCAGGATGGGATCACCGTTCTTCTGCTCCGCTTCCGGCAGCGTGCCGTGAAGCTGTTCCATGATGACCTTGCGGATACACGCTTCCAGCTCCTCTGCTCCCACCGGCTTCAGTAAGTAATCCAGCGCTCCGCAGCGAAGGGCCTCCCTCACATAGTGAAAGTCATCGTATCCGCTCATCATGATGTAATTCGAATGAATGCCAAGGCCGCTTAAGCACTCGATCAGCTCATATCCCATGTCATTGCCGATTCTGACATCTACCAGACAAATATCCGGATTCCAGTCTATGATGTGTGACATGACCTCCAGAGATGTTTTTGCAGTCCAGATCCGCCCCACGCCTAATTTCTCCCAGTCCAGAAGGCGCTTTACGCCCTCCAGTACATTGGGCTCATCATCTACAATCAGAATCGTATACATGCGGCCTACTCCTTTCCCGGCAGCGCCGGAAGGAAAATATCGATTTTCAATCCGCCTGCCGCCTGATTTTCAATATTCATCGAGAACGCTTCCCCATAGAAATAGCTGAGCCTCATATAGACGTTGCGCAGCCCGATATCCGCCCCGGGGTCGTCCCCGCCTTCCACCATATTCTTCCTGATCTCCAAAAGGCGGTCCTCCAAAATCCCCCGGCCGTTATCCGACATGGTAACCAGGATTCCCTCCTCTTTCTTAACCGCCTCCAGCATCAACAGATTAAATTCGCTCTCCTGGTCCATACCGTGGTTGAAGAAATTTTCCGCCAGAGGCTGAAGCCAGAAGGCGATGGTATCCACGTCCTTTGCCTCCTCCTCAATATCCACCCGGTACACAAAGGTATCCGCGAAGCGGAGGGACATGAGCTTTAAATACATCTCCAGGACCTCCACTTCCTTTTGCAGAGAAATCACCTCCGGACAGCGGATCAGAGTCCGGTAGAGTCTTCCCAGTCCCTCGATAGCCTCCGCCGTCTCCCTGTCCTTTAGTACCAGCGCTCTGGCCCTTATACTTTCCAGGGTATTATATAGGAAATGCGGATTAATCTGATGGCGCAGCGCCCTCATCGCCGTCTCCTGCTGCTTCAGCTTCAGCAAATACTCCTTACGGATATATCCGTCCAGTTTGACGCTCACCTCCGACAACGCGTCGGCAATCAGCGTGTATTCATTGTAGTGGCCACCCCGCTTCATGACCATGGTTCCCACCTCTACAAAAGAACCGTGTTCCATGGTCTTGAGCATATCCATGATATGGGAGAGAAACCGGGCCTCGCTCTGTAGATTGAAAAAGGCAACCACGACAGCACCGGCTGCCAGCACAAGGACGGTCACGGCCAGCGTCGCGGCTCCCGCCCCGTTCGCCCGCCAGAGAGAGACGATGTCCACTGCCGAAATGTACTCACTGTCCCCGGATGAGTTGACGAATTCAAAATGGAAAACCGGAAGCCTTCCTTTCCATAGAAACCAGCCCTGAAACGCCTCCTTTTCGGAAGCCGTCAGAATCCACTCCCGTTCCCGTTCTCCCTTTACATTTTCATAGGATATCATCTTTCCCTTGATCAGGGCCCAGTCATACGCCTGGCTGCTTCCCTTGTAAATATCCTTCGATGAGCCGTAAAATGTCAGTGTTCCGAGACTCTTCATGACGGAATCCGGACTCCTCACTTCAAAGGATTCCAGCACCGTATCCCTGTCCGTCCTGTCGATCAGCTGCCATTCCCCTCTCAATCCATACGTTACCCTCATATTCCCGGAGAGATTATCCAGCCATATGATTTTTAATCCCTCCGGCGACCGGACCGTAACCGCGTTTACTTTCAGCTGGCTGTTGACAAACAGCTTCCGCATGTCACCGGGCAGCCAGGCGATCTGCGTGTTGGAACGCGCGCTGTTCTCCTCCCTGAGTCTCGTATAATCCTGCTCGCTGGTGCTCTCAAACAGAGTCTTTGTATCCTCCATCAGACTCGGCTTTGCATAAATGCCGTTCACATAATTTTCTAACTGTTCCGACCTGTCTCTTTTCTGCTGCTCCAGGGTCATAAAACTGGATTGTACCTCCTGCCACCGGTTATCCGCCCATATGGTTGTAAAAAAGCAGAGCGCGAAAATCAGGCAAAACAGGGATATAAAAATAATAGAACAGACCGTGCCTGTAAAACGCCTTCTGTATACACTGATTTTCAAGAATGAACCTGATGTCTTTTTCATAAGCTTTTCCCTCTGTCCGTTCGTTTTCTTTTCTGCCAATTATTAATTATACAGTCGTTTTCTTCGATTCACAAGCAGATGCCATTAGCCGCATCCGGTCTGTTCTATATTTTGTTCTGCATTTACTTATCAGTTGTAAAACTCGTTGATCTGCTTCTGTGCCTCCTGGATGATCGTATCAAACCCTGCGGCCTTTAATTCCTGGATCACGGCCGGAACCGCTGTCTCCGGGTCGGAAGCGCCGGTTAACAAGTCGTATTTGTACTTCTGCCATACGGTCAGACAGTTGGACATCTCATTCTGGATATTGGTCAGATCGAGGGAGAAACCTAAGCAGGAAGAGGAAACCGCTTCCTCGTTCTGTTTCTTTACCTGATCCCATTGATCCGGGTCCGCATCCTCCGTAATGGACATGTTGAAGAAGGTTCCCTGCGTATAGGCGGCAAGCGGCCATGTATCCGTCTGCTTCTCAATTACGCCGTCGCCCACATATTTGAAGGTTTTATCCGGCACACCATATGCCAGCATATCGCGTAATTTGGAGTCGGTATTCACGAGCTGCAGGAATTTCAGGCACTCATCCTTATATTTGGAGTTTATGGAAACGGCGTTCATGGAGCCCTGGATGGTATCGGTAGAATAGAGCGGGCCGAATACCTTAAACGCATCATACTTCTCCACACCGTTTAATACCTGCCATGTGGCAACCGCACTGGGCCAGCCCTGTGCGGAAGAAAATGGAAGCTTCTTCTGCGGCTCGGTCAGAACATTCGCATCCGGATTGATGATGCCATCCATATACCATTGATGAAGCAGCTTTAAATTCTCCATGATATCCGGCTGGTCCAGAGTACAGATCACGGTTCTTGTCTGGTCATCTACCTTTACGCCGAGAGGCTGCAGGCCGGAGGTCAGGCCGTCATATTCGTTAAAGAATCCATTAAAGGGGCTTCCCTGTGACATCTGAAGCGGATAGAAGCCCTTGCCCTCTCCCTCCTTCATATCGCGGAACGGCTTATCTAAGTCCTGCATCGTCTTGATCTGATCCAGATCAATGTTGTACTTCTGCACGTACTGATCATCAAAATACCAGAACTGTGCCATGGAGGAATCCTTATAGGTGGGAACGGAATAAACCTTTCCTCCAATGGTCACGCCCTTCCAGAGCTGCTCCGGAATCATTTCATAAAGCTCCGGCGCCACCGACTGGAGCTTGTCGGATATATCTTCGAACGCACCCATTTTCACAAAACGGCTGTAATTCGTATTGTTTACAAACATCATGTCAAAATACTCACCCGAGTTGATGATGGTGTTCATCTTCTTCTCGTAATCGCCCCATCCGGCCACCTTCAAATCCAGCTTTACATGGATCTTCTCCTCCAGATACTCGTTAATCGCGGCAATATCCTGATCAAAATCACTGGGCGTGGTTCCCCCCACGGTCCAATATACCAGAGTCGGAATGTCGCCCCCGGCTGGATCGGCCGCAGCCGTATCCTTCGCAGACGCACCATCTTTTTCCTCCGTGTCTCCCGCGGGAGTCCCCGTCTCTTTCGTATCTGTCTTAGCCGCGCATCCGGTTATGGTGCCGACGGCCAGCAGAGCGGCCAAACCGGCCGCAGCCGCTTTTTTCCATACATCTGTTTTCTTCATAAACAATCCTCTTCTTTCCTGATTATTCTATTATCAACGGGAAACCCGACTGATAAGCAGTTATTAAAATACGGGCGTGATCACCCTTTGACGGCTCCGACCGTCAGTCCGGAGATAAAGTATTTCTGGAAAAACGGGTATGCACATGCGATTGGCAGTACAATAATGACCACAATCGCCATACGGGCCGCTTCCTTTGGCATATTTGCAACCATATCCGCCATACTCGCGCCCATGGTTGCGGCGTTCTGCGCCAGCATGTTGATATTGGTCATGATGGCATTTAAAAGCGCCTGCAGGGAGTAGAGACGCTGGTTGTCGATGTACAGCATGGACTGATACCAGTCATTCCAGTAGGCGAAGCACAGGAACAGCCCAATGGTTGCGATAACCGGCAGGGAGATTGGAAGCACAATCTGAAAGAAAATCTTAAACTGGGTGGCCCCATCCATCTTGGCCGATTCGATCAGTTCCTCCGGTATGGTTGTCTTAAAGAACGTCCTGCATATGACGACATTAAAGGAAGATACCGACAGAGGCAGAATCAGCGCCCACAGAGTATTCTTTAAATGCAGGAACTGGGAGACAATAAAGTATGTAGAGACCAGACCTCCGTTAAATACCATGGGAATGAAGACCAGCATGGTGAGAAATCCGTTCAGCTTGTAGTCCGGCCTGGATAACACGTATCCCATCAAGGTGGTGAGAAGCGTTCCCAGGGCGGTTCCCACGATAGTAACAAACAGGGATACTCCCAACGCCCTGATGATCAGGGCACCCTGCTTCAGCAGATAGCCATAGCCATCCAGCGAAATGATCTTAGGAATCAGCCGGTAGCCGTAATCGGTGATAGACTGCTCCGCGGAGAAGGAGATTGAGACCACCAGCACCGCCGGTATTACACAAATCAGGGCCAGAATCAGAAACATGATATTTAACAAAATATTAGCCCTCGTGGATATCCTGTTGAAGCTCTGCACGTCTGCCGCTTCCTTATTTTTTTTGGACATATTCTTCCTCCTGTCTAATAAATGAGTGATAGTAGTTTTTCAGACACGTTTTAGATCATGGCGCTCTCCCGGTCAACCTTGCGCACTACGGCATTGGCCAGAAGAATGGTGATGCATCCGGCAACGGACTGGACGAATGCGGCCGCCGAGGCCATTCCCGTGGTCGATGACATGAGCTGTTTGTATACAAAGACATCCAGTGTATACGTTACATTGTACAGGGAATTGGAGTCTCTGGGCACCTGATAGAACAGGCCGAAATCCGAATAAAAGATACGGCCCACCGCCATGATGAACATCATGATAATGACAGTCCGCATGAGCGGAAGCGTCACCCATTTCATCTGCTGCCATACGCTGGCCCCGTCAATACAGGCGGCCTCGTAATACGTCTTGTCAATTCCGGTAATGGTAGCCAGATACACGACCATACTGTAGCCCAGATTTTTCCAGAGATACATAAATATTAAAAAGCCCGGCCACAGCTTGGGAACCATGTACCATTGTTTGAGATCCTGGCCGAGGCCTTCCATCAGATTGTTTAACATCCCTTTGTCAAAGCTTAAGAAGGCCCATACCAGAGCGGTTACCACCACCCATGACAAGAAATACGGCAGAAACATGGCCGTCTGAAATACCTTCGCCATGCGCTGGTTGTGAATCTGCCCGATTAAAAGCGCCATGGTTACAGGAACCACAATGTTTAAGATAATGAAGGTGATATTATAGAGAATGGTGTTTCTGAGTATCATCCAGATATCGCCGGACGAAAACAGGAACTTGAAGTTGTCCAGTCCGCACCACGCGCTGGTAAGAATGCTGTGTAGAAATCCCCCGTTGATGGTATACTTTTTAAACGCAATAATAATACCAAACATGGGCAAAAACGAGAAGAGCAGGTACCAGACCGCGGTTGGAAATGCCAGTATGGTCAATTCCGTGTCATCCCTGTTCCACTTCCGCTTTTTCCCCGGCTTCTTTTTCAAATCTGCCATAAAATATGCCTCCTTTTTCTTTTTCATTGTTCTTTTTCATATCTAAAAAATATTATAATCTATGCATTTTTACTTTTCTATCTATGATTTCTTATATAGTATCCTGTAAATGTTAGGTATATCCGAAATTTTATTGTTTTGTTTTTGTGCATTATGCACAATCGCTTTCCTTCTAATTCCTCTCTGTCACAGTTTTTTATCTCACTTTTTTGCAGGTATATCTAACGTTTATGAGATAGACAACCTTCTCCGTATTTTTTATACTGAACTCAGAAATGAAACCGACGCGGTACCCAAAGAGAGAGGAAGAACCCATTATGAATGTACAGCAAGAAATACAGCAAAAAATGAAAGACAATATTCTGCTGATCACCACGGACCAGCAGCGTTTCGATACCATTAACGCCTGGGGAAACCAGAGTATCTTCACACCGCACTTAAATTATATGGCAGCCATGGGGACCAGTTTTACCGGCTGTTACGCCTCATGCCCGATCTGTGTCCCCTCCAGAACCACCATCATGACGGGCATCGAGGGATACGAAAGCGGCGTTGTATCCAACGCGGACCACAGAGCATTTATGGAAGCGCGGACAGCAAAGCGGCTGACGCTTCCCGCCATGCTTACGGACGCCGGTTATCAGACATGTGCAAAAGGAAAGATGCATTTTGAGCCGGCCAGGGCCTGCTACGGCTTCGAGCATATGACCCTGCCGCTGGACTACATGCGCGCCTGTGACAAAAGAGGCGACCGGGTAAGGCCCAAGGTCCACGGCATAGGTGAATGCCTCATGGAGCCTGTGATTTCCACGGTGGAGGTCAGGGACAGCATGACCTCCTGGATCGGGGATGAAGCCATTGATTTTATCGAGACCAGAGATCCCCTGCGCCCGTTCTTTCTGTGGACCAGCTTCACAAAGCCGCATCCACCGTTCGATCCCTGCCGTGATTTCTGGGAACTGTACCAGCAGATTTCCATGCCGGAACCGGTATACGGAGACTGGTCCCACTCCCTCGAAGGCACTCCCCAGGGCTTTCTGGCCGGTTCCTATGAAAATACGGATATGCATCTCTTCGGTCCCGAACAGATTGCGGCCAGCCGCAGGGCATACTATGCCTGCATCACCCAGGTGGATTACCAGCTTGGCCGGCTGTTCGGTGCGTTGAGAGAACACGGTCTCTTTGAAAATACCTGGATTCTCTTTACCTCCGACCACGGAGAGATGCTGGGCGACCATTACATGTCCCAGAAGAACCTCTTTTTTGAGGGCTCCGCCCATGTGCCGTTCATCCTTGTTCCTCCAGCCGGGCGCGGCATCCCCCATAACAACCAGGTGGCTGGCGTCATCACGCTGGCCGATGTATTTCCTACCATACTGGCTATGGCCGGACTCACACCTCCGGAGGATGGAAGCGGAGAAAACCTGCTGCCATTTCTCAGTGGAAGGGGACAGAAAGAAAAGAGATTCTATGGAGACAGCCTTCATACGAATTTCTGTGTGATGGAAGACCGGAATAAGCTGATCTATACGAGAATTGGCAGCAGTATGCTGCTGTTTGATTTAGAAAAGGATCCCATGGAACGCCATAATCTGGCGGACGATCCCAAATACAGGGAAGTCAGAGAGCGGTTGTGGAGCTTATTAATCAGCCACGTAAAGAAAACCGCTCCCCAGGTATTAAAACCGGGAAGCGGCACAGACAATTCCGATACTTTTATATCCATTCCCGCCCCCCGTTTTCCCGGAGACATGCCCGGACGGTGGCTGGGATTCCATTACCATGATTATACGGTAGATACGTTTCATTGAACAGGTACTGAGCAGGAGCGGTGACACCAGTTTTCCATTGCAACCGGAAATAAAATCACATATAATGTAAAGAAGATTAAAAATGCAATGAATGAAACGAGGTATGATTCATGAAAAAACCATTGATTGGTCTTACGCCCTCCCACAACACAGACAACAACGACATACAGATGCGCCCCACCTACATAAAGGCTCTGACGGCCGCCGGCGCCATTCCTGTCGTACTTCCGCTGACTTCGTCTGAGGACGACTTAAGGCAGCTTGTGGACACGCTGGACGGCTTTCTCTTCACCGGAGGCCCCGACGTCCACCCCTTCCTGTTCGGAGAAGAAACTTTAGACCGCTGCGGCAGTGTTTCCGCCGAGAGGGATCAGATGGAACTGGCTCTCCTCCCCCTGGTGATGGAGACCGGCAAGCCTGTTCTCGGCATCTGCCGCGGGATACAGCTTTTAAACATCGGCCTGGGCGGCACCATCTGGCAGGATATTCCCAGCCAGGTAAAGAGTGATTTTCCGTTGGCCCACACCCAGCCCTTCGCCTACGCGCTCCCCTCCCACACCGTGACCTTGCAGCCCGACAGCCGTCTGGCCAGGATCGCGGAAGCGGAGACACTGTCCGTCAACAGCATGCATCACCAGGCAGTCAGGGATGTTGCCCCCAGCCTCGTCGCCTCGGCCCGTTCCTCCGACCAACTGGTGGAGGCAGTGGAGATGCCGGATTACCCGTTCTTCATCGGCGTCCAGTGGCATCCGGAGTATCTATGGGAGAAAAATGAAGCCGCCGCCAGACTCTTTTCCGAGTTTATCAAGGCGGCGGCTGGTACTGCATTGCGTAATTAACCGTGCTGCAGTACCGGAACTTAGCGCATCTTCCCAGCGGCTGCGATCAGCACCACGCTGAGCAGGATACACAGACATCCCGCGATCTTTCTCGCGGTGAACAGTTCGCCGAGGACCAGCACTCCAAGGATCACGCTGGTGATCGGCTCCAGTGTGGACAGTATGGCTGCCGTAGAGGCGCCCGTATACCGGATTCCCAGCTGGAATAAGCTGATCGCTCCCACGGAGGCACAGATGGAGACCAGGAATGCAAACAGCCACGCCTGGCCGGTTAAGTGAAGCGCCAGCTGGCCTGTCACGCCTCCGTAGATTCCCGATAAGGCGGCGCCGAACAGGCATAAGTAGAACGACAGCTTAAAATAGTGCATGTTCTTGATCCCCGACTTGTCCATAACTACCATATGAATGCTGTAAAACAGTCCTGAAAGCAGCGCCAGAAAGATTCCGGTGCCGCTTCCCGTGGCCGCAGAAAAATTTTCCAGAAACAACACGGTGCCGGCCGCTCCGCAGAGCAGAGCCAGCACCTTTTTTATCGTGATCCCCTCCCGGAAGATGAGGACGCAGCCCGCGGTAACCAGTACGGGATAGATAAAATGAAGCGTGGTGGCCATTCCCACCGGTATGTATGAGTATGACATATAGAGCGTCACCGTCGTTGCGAATGCCCCGAAGACGCCGCAGACAGCCACCGGCATTCTCCAGGCAGGTTCCACTTTAAGCGGGATGCCCTTTATTTTTAAGATCAGGAACAGGATCGGCAGGGACAGCAGACAGCGCAGAAACGTCATCGTGATCCCGTTGGCCCCGCCGTCATAAGAAATCCTGGCCAGAATGGGCGTAAATCCGAATATAACGGCAGAGGCTGCCGTAAATATAATTCCTTTATATACCTGGTTCTTCATCATAGTTTTTTTCCTTTCCGGTGCAGAGCCGTCTGATCGCAACCATTCAGACGGCAGGATAAACTTGTAAACTTACAGAATTTTTAAAAGCTGCTTTCGTCAATAACTTTAGCTGAGATTTCGGGGTTTTCGTTCTGCCGAAATCTCTCTCAACCTCATGAGGAACCACAATTCTTAGTAATTCTGTAAGTTTTCTAGAAGCAGAGCTTCAGACATTCTTCCGTAATGTCGCCGCAGAACACCTCATAGCTCTGTGTCTTTAAAAAATGTTCCACTTTTTCCGGCGATGAGGCCCAGTTGGAGACAATACGGCAGAGCAGCGACAAATTCTTGTCTCCGTCCCGCTTCGTCTTAATCATCACCAGCACTTTTATAATATCCTGTTCCCACAGAATAGGCGTTTTTAAGATGCAGACGTAACAGCCCGCGTTCTTTAAGATTCTCCCCAGATCCTGGATATGGGCGATCCCGTTGCCCACCTCGTTGGCCCGGAAAGCATTCTTCCAGTCCAGCTCCGTGGCGATCAGGCCGCGCCCAGCCAGACAACGGTACAGGTTCTCCATGACCTCATCCCGGTTCCGCCCCTCCAGTCCGAACATGCCGAATTCCGGTTTTAAATACTGCTCGATCTGTACCTGCTCCAGCTTATATTCCGCGATCGCACTGCAGACCTCGCTGGTGGAATCGCCGTCCTGTATCTCATAATACGGCAGATTCCCCGGCAGCCGGTAGTCGCTCACATAGATCAGATACTGAAGCTGGTTCAAATAGCCGTTATTGTGGTATTTATCTATCCATATCAACTCATAGCCGTCCTTCGGGAGGCTTTCCGAAAGCTCGTTATAATAGATCAGCGCCTCCGAGAGCCCTAAGTCCCCACAGAAGCCGATCTTAAACCTCCTTCGCTTCTCATGGGTGCTGATAATCATGTTAAACGCCGGCACCAGATACGCGAACTCATTATTGTCCATCTGCACTCCAAACAGCTTTTCTATGATACCGCTGGCAGAGTGAGCCACCTTGGTGGCAAACAGATAGCGGCGCAGATTCTCAAACAGAAGTGGATTTCTGACGATCAGATGCGTTCTGAGCCTTAAGACCATGGGCTCAATGCTGGTATATAAAAAATCCAGGAACACAGGATCATCGGTAAAATCCAGTTCAAAATTGTCCTTCACCTCCCGCAGAATTTCCGCCACGCACTGCTTTAATGTGGCGTGTTCCTCGGAGCCTACAGGACCGCTGTCCGGCATTTTCTTACTCAGGATATGGAGAGCAAAATACTCCCGCTCTTTCTCAGAAATCGATATGGAATAGAGTTCTTCCAGCTGGTCCGCGACCTCCCCTGCCGCGTACCGCTCCCTCACATAATTCATCGTCATGGTACCGCAAGACAGCTCCCCGATGCCGCATCCGGCCCTCATGCGCAGCACACTGACATACATATGACTGGCCAGATCCACGGCCAGAAACGGTGACAGCCTGATCTTATTGGCCCGGCACGCCTCCCAGACGATCCGGACCAGTGTCTCTCTCTGGGCATCCCAGTCATACTTTCCGCCATCCGCCCGCCGCTGAACCATAACCTGAAGCTTGTCATCGTACCGGAAGAAATATTCCGCAATACAGAGGCGTTTATCCAGTTCATCACCGGCGACACCGATTCCCCGCCGCAGATTCACGTCGATCTCCAGACGGAACTTGGCAAGAAGGGTGCGGGCGCGGTTCAAGTCCTGGGTAAGGGTCGAACGGCTGATGTAAAACGTGTCCATCAGCTCCTCCGCCTTATAGTACGGCTTTCCGATCAGCAGCTTGTTGATGATATAGATGACTCTCTGAAAATTATACCGGAACACTTCGCCCTTATTTTTCCGCAGATTGGCCCGGAGCGCCTTCGACAGCCCATCCATGTCGGAGCCGTCTCCCACCAGCAGGCGGTAGCCGTAGGACCGTTTCGATTCGATCTCCACGCCGTACTCCTTTAAGAAGCTCTGAAGCTCCTTTAAGTCGTACTTTACCGTGCGCACAGAAACCCCGGCTGCTTCTGCGAGAGCAGCCGAGGTTACGTACGTTTTCCTGCCTAACATCGTTTTTATTATGATGACATATCTGGTTCTTGCCTCAACCATGAGCTTCTGACCTTTCCGGGTTCGCCAGGATTAAAGGATGTGAAGAAGAGAACCTATCACACCTACTGCGATTGTAATCAATAAGATTGTAGTTGATTTGCAGCCTTTTTTCAAGAGGCCAAACATCGCCAGGGTGTAAAGCAACGGAAGCAGCAATGGGAAAATCTGATCTAAGTATCCCTGAAGCTCAAACGCCGTCTCCCCGATGGTAAAGGTAAGCGGGGTTTTCATCGCAACCATGGAGGCACTCATGGCGCCGATTACCATAAGGCCAACGATTGACGCGCCCTTGGAAATCATCTTTAAGATGCCTGCGCTCTTCGAGTTGCTCATTAAGCCTGCGCCGAACTGATAGCCCAGCACTGTGCCGTAGTAGCGGATCAGGAGATGCGGAACGTTGAAAATGATTAAGAACAGAACCGCACCCAGAACGCTTCCCTGCTGTGCCAGAGATAAACCGATACCTGCGGCGATGATTCTCAGTGTGCCCCAGAAGAAGGAATCGCCGATTCCGGCTAACGGGCCCATGAGTCCTACCTTTACGTTATTGATGATATCCTTGTCAAAGTCCTTGTTCTCACTGGCTTCCTTCTCCATGGCTGCTGTAACGCCGCTGATTACGGATACCATATGAGGTGTGGTATTAAAGATCGCCATGTGGCGCTTTAAGGCTTCCGCCTGTCCCTCTTTTGTCTTATAGAAACGTTTAATCGCCGGCCACATACCCACGGAGAAGCCCAGGGCCTGCTGCCTTTCGTAGTTGTAGGAGGCCTCCAGCAGGAATGAATTCCAGAACAGGCCATTTACCATTTTTTTGTCTTCGGCAGACATTTTTTGCTTACTCATCGAACAAATCCTCCTCTTCCTCTGAACTTACGGCTGCAGCCGCTGCTGTCCCATTTCCAGACACGCCCTTTTCATAGCAGATCACAAAGGCCAGCACGACGCCCATGATGGTAACCGCCATAATCGGCAGATTCAAATAGGATATCAGAATGAAACCAAATACGAAGTAAATTGCATTGCGTTTCTCCATCATCGGAAGAAGGAGAAGTGCGAAACCGACTGCCGGAAGGAGTCCGCCCGCTACGGAGAGACCATTTAAGATTACCTGCGGAATATTGTTTACAAACGCCTCAACCGCCGGTGAACCGAAGAGCAGTGCCACAAAACCTACTGCGAAATACATGAAACACTGAAGCAGAAGACCGCCGATGTTTAATGCGTACAACTTTTTGATGTCTCCCGCCTCCGCTAACTTCATGGCGAGATCCATAAACCAGCTTCGGATAATGAACACGATAACCTTTAATGACTGGGCCAGAATCGCGATAGGAAGTGCCAGAGCCAGAGCGATATCGGCTCCCTGTCCGGACTGGATCGCAAACGCCGTTCCAAGTCCCGCGCCGACTAATACATCCGGCGGAACCGCGGCTCCGATCTGAATAGCGCCCATAAATACCAGTTCCAGAGTGGCTCCGACCATGACACCGGTCTGTAAGTCTCCCAGCAGTGCACCGATCACCGGTGAGACCACGATCGGCCGGATCACCATAGGTGTACCGCCTAATTTTTCCAGGAACCACAATACTGCCATTGCGAGTCCAACTAAAATTGCTGCCTGCATAATTTCATTTCCCCCTTTTTAAAATTTCTTACGTAAGTCCGCATACTTTGCCATTGCCGTGGACGGTACTTCCTGAACCTCGATGGTATATCCCGCAGAAGCTATCTCATCTAAGTTCCTTAAGTCCTCCTCATCCACATAAACGGCCTTGGAAAACAGTTTCTTACCGTCCGCCATCTGAATTCCGCCTAAGTTGACGACTGGCTTCTCCTCCAGCTTCTTTAAAAGGCCGTTGGCATCGGCCGGACTACCGCAGATTGCAAATACTTTCATGTCCTTCAGTTTCGGGTTATTGATCAGCTTCGCCGCTTCCTCCACGCTTCTGGTGGCCAGCTTCACACCTTCCGGGCAGCACATCTTGATAACGCCCTTCCGAAACTCGTCTGCCGCGGCCGCGTCGCTGGCGATTACAATGGCGTTATAGCTGAGCGCCGATTTCCAGCTGTAGGCTACCTGGCCGTGCAGAAGTCTGTCATCAATTCTTAATTTTACTATCATATCGGATATCTCCCTTGTTATGAGCATTTGGCGGACGTATTTTGTCCGCCTACGTGCGATACATGTCATCTCCACTCAGCGTGCCCCGCTTTATCGGGCATGGTGAGGTCTTTTCGAACCTAGTGGAGTGGCGTCTATTTAGAAATCAAAGTCATCTGATGAATCAGCGGCTTCTTCCATCTCCACAACCATAAGCTGTTCTCTGGCCAGCGCCACTGTATTCTTCAGCTGATCCGCCGTAATGGGGCTGTCCCCGTCCAGCAGAGTTACAAGTTCCAATACCAGCGGCAGATTCGCCCCAGTGACAATCAGGCTGTTCTTCAGCCGTTTTCCCATAATTTTCTGGTTCACGCTACCAAAAAATGCATCAGTGATTACCAGAACCTGATCTCCCTCTCCGAGAGATTCCGCATAGTCGTCTATCTGTTTTTCCAGAGGTGTTTCCGTGACAAATGCGTTAATACAGGTGATGTCTTCCCGCTTCCCCATAATCAGGGACAGCGCGCTTTCCAGGCCATCCGCAAATCTTGCGTGAGCCGCGATGAGCATTCGTTTCATTTCTTTTCCTCCTCGTTATGAGCACTTAGCGCCTGTATTTTAGGCGCTTACGTGCGATACATGTCACTGGCACTTAGCGAGGTCTTTCACGAGCTTAGTGCAGTGACTTATAAAGTTTTTGTGATATACTGGCTGACTACCGCGTTGACGCCTCTGTGCAAGTCTCTTCCGCGGTCATCCGCCATCCGGTAAGCAAGCACCTGGAACACGGTCACGTACTCCAGACCGAAGAACCAGCGGCTGGCCGGGCTGATGGATAAGTCCCGTTCTTCCATGGGTTCTTCTCCTACCAGGGCGCAGAAACCGATCTGCTCCTTGATGAAGCGGGCGATTGCCTTTGCCTTCTCGTCGTCCTCTCCCCGGTGATATAAGATAAGGAAGAGAGTGGTGTCATCAAAAGAGTTCTGAGGGCCATGGATAAATTCTTCCAACTCGAAGCTTCTTGTCATCATGGGAACCATCTCCATAACCTTAATATCCCCTTCATTGACGATTGGATACAGGTCTCCGGTTCCGGCCAGCATCATTTTGTTTCTTCTTAACAGTGAGAATTTATTGGCCTGATACCACGTTTCCGTCGCCGCTTCCACAGCCGGCAGATTCTGGATCATCGCATCAAAGTCCTTTAAATATCCCGCTTCTGCTTCCGCCGTCACCTCTCCATTATAGACGCCTGCCGCAAGTCCCAGCAACCAGCAGACGGCGGCTGAGGTGGAAAATCCGATGGTGCGGTACATAAATTCCTCCTGTCCGCATCCCATATCCAGGTGGAAACCGGCCATCTTTGCGATGGACGCTTTTGCATCCGCGGTGATCGCCATACACGGCCTGTCCGCATTTTTAATCTTCTCCAGGGCCTGGTAAACAAGCTTTGTCTCCCCTCCCTGGGAAATTACCACATATACCGTCGAATCCGTATCACCTGCCTCCCGGCTCAGTTCCGTAACGGCTTCATAATTTACAAATAAATTCGGATACTTGAAATCCGTCTCTATTCCGCACTGATTTTTAATAAACAGCTTCGCTGTGTGGGCACTGTTGTAAGAGGACCCGCTGGCGATAAACACGAGGCGGCGAACCTTTTTGATCCCGCTCTCAGACAGATAATCCGCAATATTTTTCGCGCGTTCTGGATAACTGTCCCTGATTCCCTTCAGACATTTTGGAATCCTTTCAATACAATCTAATACAGTTGTCATATCCTGCACCTCCCTGACAAGTCACAGTATAGTCCTTTATAAAAAAGTTTTCAAATTGTATTTTTGCACTATATAAAGTGCAAAAACAGGCATACTTCCGAAGTACTGTTCTTTTTTCAGCCAAACTCCCTTCGCATAGTGTGCGCAAAAGCGGCCTGACCATTCGAGTCACGCCGCTTTCATACATGTATTACCATTATTCTGTTTTTCATCTCAGTATCTTCCTTATCGTAAGCTTTATCATTTTGTTGTTTACTTGTTTTATCTGTGGATCCTACACTGCCGCGTTAAAGCTTCTTTCCATTTCTCCCAAACTTCTTTTTCCGGTTAAAAAACGGAATCTTCGAAGCCGCGGCCTCGGCACGCCCTTTGTTATCTTTCTGATACGAACGGAGAAGCTCGTCCAGCTGTTTGAAACGCTCTTCTTCCTTCTCATCCTTCACTCTCATCAAATATTCCAGCTCTTTTACCACCTTGTCATTTACGATACTGCTGACATCCTGGCTCAGCTGTTCATTGTTGACCTCCAGGGCCCGTCCAATGATGTGATTCATGATTTCCTGGAACTGCTCCATCTTCTCCTGAGCAATGATTACCTGCGCTGTGCTATGTACTTCAGCAAGTCCCGTCTCTCCGTCTCCGCTGTCTGTGACTACCGCGCTCTCTTTTAATGCCCGTGTCACCGATTCCTCCAGAAGCTCGTCCGGTATCACCGGATCTTTTCCGTCTTCCATGATTTTATCAAGCGCTGTCTTGATGGCTTTTAACTGGTATCCTTTTTCCTTCAGTTCCTTGATCTGCTGGAATAAACGGATGTGTGCTTCGGTGTAATACCGGTGTCCCATCTCATTTCTTGGAATCGCAAGCTCAAGCTCGTCCTCCCAGTAGCGAAGTACGTGGGACTCTACATCCACCTTTTTAGATGCGTCCGATATTAAGTAATGTATCTCAGCCATAGCTATATCCTCTCCTTTGGTTCGTATAGTTTCATAACTTACTATTTATATCTTATGCGGCGGTGAGAGGGATTATGAATGGTTTTCGAAAATTTATTCAACACCTTTATAATTAATTCTTATCAATTGCTTCATGATATGAACGGTAGCCTGTATGATAACTCCGTTGACTGCCATGGATATGAGAGTTGCCCAGCCCAGGCAGCCCCCTAAGATAAAGCCGAATGCTGCTAACAGGACATCCAGTGTTATTCTTGTATTCCTGAGTGAATACCGGTATTTGTCCATAAAATACATCATCATGGCATCGATTCCGGCTTCTCCCAGCCTGGCGGATATATAGATCCCGATTCCCATACCCATAAATAAAAATCCGCCGGCTGCGCTGAGCAGCCTGCCCCAGAGGGGCACATGGGCCCCAGCGGGGAAACCGGCTGCAAAGAAGTTAACAAACGCTCCCACCAGAATACTGTTTAGAATGGAGCCAATTCCTATCCGTTTTCTGTCCAGAAAAAACAGGATTATGATAATACCAGTCATTAGAAGTTGGGAGGCCTGTCCCAGTGAAATATGAAATACATTACATAAGCCAGCCTGAAATAAGGAGAGCGGGTCTAGTCCAAAGCCCGCAGCAACCAGCAGATTGATACTGAGTCCCATAACAGCAGAGCCCAAAATTACCAGAACAATACGTACTAACATTTTATCCTTCATAAGTCCTCTTACATCAGACTGCGAAAAATCGTCTCGATTTCCTCTTTGTCCGGTTTGTAAATATTATGGCGCAGACTGGCATCTAAAAACGTCTTATCTGCCAGCAGGGAGATATCCTCCATTTTAACACCAAGCTCCGACAATTTCCTTTTCGTCCCTACCGCCTCAGACAGTTTTTCGATTCTTTCAATCAAATAATCCGCCCTCTCCCCGGTTGTCATATCGCGGCTCTCTATCGGGAAAACAGCTTCGCATAACGCGGCATAGCGTTCTTCAGCTTCCGGAGCCTTCCTATTGGCGCGTGATCCTTCCGGCATCAGGATCGCATTACACAGTCCGTGCGGCAGGTCATAAACCGCGCTTAACTGATGGGACATGGAATGAATGAGTCCGCAGCCAGCGTTTCCAAATGCCAGCCCTGCTAAAAACTGTGCAACCGCCATCCCCTCTCTGGACTTACGATCCGGAGAAATCACCGCAGGTTCCAGATGCTCAAAGATCAGACGCACCGCAGCCGCAGCCAGTTCCGATGTAATCAAAGCTCCATCTATGGAACAGTAGGCTTCCACCGCATGGGTCAATGCATCCATCCCGGTTCCTGCGGTGAGAGACGCAGGCATATTCATCATCAGTTCATAATCATCCACAGCCAGAACGGGAAGCACATTCCGGTCGGAATTTCCATATTTCCGGTTCTGCGCTTCATCGACTACTACATAGTCGCTGGTACATTCGCTCCCCGTTCCCGCCGTTGTCGTAACCGCAATCAGCGGGTATGCTCTGCTGCTTTTATCTGCCCCTGTATAGTCCTCAATTTTTCCGCCGCCCGCCGCTACAACGGAAATTGCCTTAGCGCAGTCGTGAGCAGAACCGCCGCCGACGGAAATGAGAAAATCACATTGATTTCGTATAAATGCATCCGAGCCCTGATTTACATTGTTTGTTGTAGGGTTTGGCTTAAAATCAGTAAATAACGCATAGCCTGTATCTGCTGCTTCCAGCGCATGAATGACATTTTTTACGATAGCCGTGTCAGACAGATCGCGGCCTGTTACCAGAAGTGCCTTTGTAAGCTTTCTGCTACGGATTTCATCCTGAATCCCCTGTACGCTTCCAAAACCAAACAGCGCACGTTCCGGTGACTGATATTTGAATACACCCATTCTCAACACTCTTCCTTTACTTTTTTATAGTTTCCGGCCATTATACAGGCCAGTATGACAGCAAGAATTCCTCCTGTGAGCTTTGCCGCCATCATTGGGGCAATCATGCGCGGATCGATCGACTGGGTGTAGGCATAATGCGCCGTGATAATACAGATCGCATTCGTATACCACGCTGCCGATATTATGACCCCCCGTCTGTCCATATCCTTTATCAGCATAAAGGCTGATAACACATTTACACAGGATATGGGAATGGCTGCTGCCGCCACATCATTGATATGCAGAAGTCTTCCAGCTGCCGCAAGAGGACGTCTCAACAGATAAATAAAGAGATATGCCAGGGGGATACTGCCAAGCTGTACAATACTCATATCGGCCACAATACCCATAGCATTTTCAATCGGTTCCAATCCATTGATGAGTGGGGTGTGAGTAATATACGTAAATGCTGCCGCTCCCAGGCTGAGAATCGTAATGATCCTGAGAATCCTGGCAAAAAGCATAAATCCGCGGATAACGCGATCTTTAAGGATCAGGAAGCCGGCAATCACCAATCCGGATATCAACGCTACCGGTATTGTATTTCGAATCAGCAGGACAGCGTCAAGGCCCATTGACAGACCACCGGCCACAGCCCCGGCCGGGACTGTGATCAGTCCGATCATAATTCCTGTTGCAAAATCTCCCTGCTGGTCTTTATTGATTAACCCCAGCGCCACCGGTATCGTATAGACCAGGGTGGCCCCCAGAGTAGAAGACACGATAAGGCCGGAATAGAGTCCAACGCCCTGGTCATCAGCCATAGACATGGCCAATGGATAACCGCCCATATTATTAGCCAGAATACATCCGAACATAGCCGGGTCGATTCCGAAGGACCGGAACAGAGGCGCCACAACTATTGCACAGCTTTTTCCCAGCAGAGGAGCAAGACAGATAATCCCCACCATGCTGAGTGCAGTCGGCCCCATACATAGAAAACCTTCCTCGAACTTTTCTCCAAGCTTTAATTTATTTCCGCATACGCAGTCGGCCGCGCCGATCAGGGCCCCCACCGCTATTAATAAATTCAGCATTTTTCTCAGTCACATCCCCTGCATCTGACTGCAGATCCGCTTCACCCGTCTGTCAGCTTCATATTGGACACGCTCCCGGTCTATCGTCAGGAATTCGCCTTCCTTATACACCACGCGTCCGTCTATGACGGTCATATATATATCAGACGCCTGTGCAGAATAAACAACATTAGCCAGAATGTCATGTTTCGGAATCAGATGGGGCTTGTCCAGATCCAAAATGATAAAATCAGCTTTCTTTCCTGTCTCTATCACTCCACAGTCCGCTCTCCCCTGCGCCTCCGCTCCGTTAACCGTTGCCATCTCAAGCACGGTCTGAGGCGGCAGCAGCGTTGGATCCAGGAAGGCACCTTTGGCCGCCAGCGATGCCAGATGAATCTCCTCCATCACATTTAAATTGTTATTGCTTGCCGCTCCATCTGTTGCAACTACCACCCGGATACCCTCATCCAGGTAGCTGCTGATCGGAGCGACTCCGCTTCCCAGCTTTAGATTAGAAGAGATACAGTGGGACACTGTCGCTTTTCTCTCCCTCATGATCTCCTTATCCCGCTCCTCGAGCCAGACACAGTGAGCGGCCAACACGGGATTTTCAAACATTCCGCGCTCATAAAAATACTGGACCGGTGTTAAACCTCCATGACGAAGCTTACACTCCTCATGTTCTTTCTTTGTTTCCGAAATATGAGTATGGACTGTAAGGCCCTGTTCCTTTGCAAAAGCGGCCACTGCCTGTACCAGGTTATCTGTGGAGGTATACTCTGCATGCAGTCCCATATCTATCCGTATCCGTCCATCCTTTTTGTCTCTGTATTCATTCAGCAGGGATACCGTATTTCTCCAGCCTTTTAAGCTTTCCGGTCTTTCATGGGGATCTGAGGAAGAAAGACCATGGCAGATATTTGCCTTCATCCCTGCATCGTAAAGGGCACGGGCAATATCCTGTACATGGAAGTACATATCCGAAATTGATACGCATCCGCCTGCCATTAATTCCATCGCACCTAAGAGCGCCCCGTAATAGCAGTCTTCCTCTGTCATGTTCCCTTCAAAAGGAAACATTTTTTTCGTCAGCCAGTCATTTAATGAGAGCCCTTCTCCCAGTCCGCGCGTCAGAGTCATCGGCACATGGCAGTGCGTGTTGTAGAAGCCTGGCATCAACAGTTTATTTTTTCCATCAATGACCATTTCCGGGTCTTTTTCCACCACGTCCACGCCAATAGAATCAAACCGGCCGTCTTTCACAACGACATTCCTGTGCTCCAGGGGCTCCATATTACTGTTTAGAACCGTAATATCCTTTATCAGCATACCTTTCCCCCTCACTCAGCGTCGATCCGGATTAATGCCTCCAGGGCAATTAATATTTCATGTTCAACCGCCAGCGCTACCATTTCCTCATCCGGCTGATATCCCTCTACGCCAACTAACTCGAAGGCCGGTGCGTCCGCTGCAAGAATAGCGCCTGCTTTTATCCCATGAAGGCTGGCCACCACCAGAAGTCCCGCCACCTCATTTTCCATGGCGATCACTCCAGCCTTCTGATATAATTTGACCCTGGATTCCAGGAGTCCCGGATAAAACAAAGCCTGAGTCAAGACAATGCCGCTATGGGCCTGTAACTGCAAATTGCTGGAGCTTTCCTCCAATGCCTTCACCACATCCATATCCGCAACTGCCGGATAGGAAAGCGGAAGCATTTTCTCCGTCACGCCGTCTTCACGGCAGGCTGCCTTCACGATTACCAGACTCCCTGCGGTAACTTCCTTCTGCATTCCACCGCAGGTACCTACGCGTATTATGACCTTTGCTCCCGCACGGCAGAGGCTTTCAAATCCGATTACAGCCCCTCCTTCTCCCACGCCATGGGAAGTTACCGTTACGGGAACGCCTTTATAGGTACCGCTGTACGTATGGTATTCTCTGTTTTTTGCAAGGCATTTCACATTTTCCAGCTTCTCAGAGATTTTCTTAGCTCTGGCCGGATCACCACAGGTCAGTACTCTGGGGTTGATATCACCCTCACAAACTGCAATACACGGTAAAACATCTCTCTTTTTTTCTTCCATCTTCTTACCTCTGTTTTTTTCTGATTTTTTTACTTCCAAAAATCGACAATGCTGTCACCGTCGCAATATAAGGAATTGTCAATGTCAGCTGAGAAGGAATAACATTCTGCAGCGATACTCCGATTGCCTGACAGAACCCGAAAAAGAGGCTGGAGGCGATAATGAATACCTGCTGATTCTGGCCCATACTCGCTGACGCCATGGCTATGTATCCTCTTCCTGAGCTCATATTTTCCGAAAAGAGCGTAACCTGCCCCATACTAAGCACAGCTCCGCCGAGACCACACAGGGCACCCGACACCAGAACCGCAATCATCTGAGTCTTTAAAGTTTTAATTCCCAGACTTCCTGCCGCTTCCTCATTTTTCCCAATACTCTGTACATGAAACCCCTGCACCGTCCTGTATAGATAGATAAACATAAATATCGCCAGAATATAGGACAGATAATCGATAAAGGTCAGCTGCTCGAGCACGCGTCCAAGAAATGGAATATCCTTTATCACAGGTATGTTTAATTTAGGCAGTGCCTTTAACTGGGGACTTGAGAAGCTTCCCTTAACCCCTAAGATCGTATACAGCAGTACGCTGGTCAGGCCGCTGACCAGGAGATTCACCGACGTACCAATTACCATATCAGCCGCCTTATACTTTACCTGCAGAATGGAAACAAGAGAGGCCACCGCCGCTCCGGATGCCACACCACAAAGCACTGCCATGTACACGTTTCCTGTATAATAATTAGCCACAATAGCTACGAAGGAGCCAATTAAAATCTGGCCTTCCAAAGCAATATTAAATACTCCTACCTGACTGCAGATTGCAGAGCCTAACGCAGCAAGCAGTACGGGAGTTGTGGAACGTATTGTCGAATTAATGATAACCGCCAACAGATTTAAATTCATGCCGCAGCGCCCCCTCCTTCGCTATGATCCATTTTCAGTTTCCGTTTCTTAATAAATTTAATTCCTATCTTTGCCGAAACAAACAGTGTAATCGTACTTTGAATCACAGTCGCCATCTGCAGCGGAATACTGGAGGATCGCTGGATCGCCTGTCCCCCAACCTGAAGTCCGGAAAGAAAAATCGAGGATACCAGGATTCCTACCGGATGCAGGTCTGCAATCAGTGCGGCCATCAGGCCCGTCCATGCGTAACTGGCGCTCGTAAACATCCCATCCGTATACCGGTATTTATATCCGAATATCTCGCACATCCCGGCCACAGCAGCGATCGCTCCGCTTAAGGCCATCGTCTTAAGCATGACTTTCTTTTCGAATACACCGCCATACTTTGCAAAATGAGGGTTTAATCCGGTCATCTTTGACTCATAGCCAAAAACAGTCTTCCGTTCCATATAAAAAAACAGAATTGTAATAACCGCCGCGACAACTATTCCCAAATTCAGGGTGTTCGAGGAGCTAAACTGCAGAAAATGGGTGCTTTCAGGAATTGTTTTTGTTACAAGCGACAATCCATCTCCCGATTTATCCTTAAACGGATAGCTCACCAGATAGGAGGCGATGTAATTGGCTACATAGTTTAACATGAGTGTACATATTACGATAGAGCTTTGAAATTTCATATTCAGAACAGCCACAAGAGTAGCGTAAAGACCTCCTGCAATGATTCCGGCGAGGATTGAAAGCGGCAGCAGCAAAAAGCCGGGAAGAGGCACGTAAATCGCTGTAACTGTCGCGGCAAAGGCTCCGGTAATCATCTGCCCTTCCACACCAATATTAATGTATCCTGCCCGCCATGCCGCTGCGGTTGCAATTCCACAAATAATAATTGGTGTAGCTCTGGTTAATGTCTGTGTCAAATAATAGGGGTTGAAAAACGATTTTTCAAACATATTCATATAGATTTCAATTGGATTTTCATAAGATACCAATATGAATACAGCTCCCACCAGAAGACCCAGAAGTGTAGCCGCAACAGGCTGGGCCATAACTTTTCCAAACTGTTTTCCATAGTTTTTTAATTTATCCATTATGCCCTCCCATCATTAAAAATCCGACCTCCTCCGTGGAAACTTCTTCCCGGTTGAACTCTCCTCTGATTTTTCCATCATAAATAACGTAAACACGGTCAGATAAAGCCAGTATTTCAGACAGCTCCGAGGAAACGAGCAGCACCGCGTCTTTCCTGTTTCTTTTTTCCACGATTCTGTCATGAATAAATTCCCTGGCTCCTATGTCGACGCCTCTGGTCGGTTCTGCTGCAATTAAGAATTTTGAGTGATGCTCAATCTCCCTGGCCACAATCAGTTTCTGTATGTTCCCTCCCGACAGCGATCCGGCTTTATTCTGAATATTGTCATACTTTACACCATACTTCTCCAGCAGCTGCAGCGTAAATTCCTGATTTTGTTTCTTGTCCAGTATTCCCTTACGTGAAAATTTCTTCTGATACTCAAATCCCATGATTGCAGTTTCTTCCAAAGACGCTTTCTTAGCGCATCCATATTCATAACGGTCTTCCGGAATATGAGCGCAGCCTGCCTCCCGGATCTCCCGTACACCCAGGCTGGATATCTCTTTTCCCTCCAGCGTAATCTTCCCTTTCGTCAGATTAGTAAGCCCGGTAAGACACTGGATCAGCTCTGTCTGTCCATTGCCGGATACGCCGGCCAGCCCCACAATCTCGCCCTCCTTCACATGCAGGCTCAGCCCCTTTAAGACCGTAACGCCATCGTTTTCACAGTATGCATCCTCTATCTCCAAAACGGTTTTCCCGGGTTCCTGCTTCTCGATCTTACGCTGCGGGATTCCTTTCCCTACCATGAGATAGGACAGCTCTTTTATATCCGTTTCACTGATTTTCCGTTCCCCTATGTAGTTACCTTTTCTCATAATAACTGCCCGGTCCGCCACATCCATGACTTCCTGCAGCTTATGTGTAATAATAATAATGCTTTTTCCACGGCTTGCCAGATGTTTCAGAGTCTTCAAAAGCTCATCAATTTCCTGCGGAACCAAAACTGCTGTGGGTTCATCGAAAATAATAATGTCCGCATCCTGATACAGCACCTTTAATATTTCAATCCTCTGCCGCATTCCCACAGAGCACTCCTCTACTTTCAAATCCGGATTAATTGAAAGCCCATATTCCTCACTTAGGTTTTTAACGATTTCACTCGCTTTTTTTCTGTCAAAAAACAAGTTTTTCTTCGGCTCTTTGCCATACACGATATTTTCCGCAACCGTATAGCTGTCAAACAGCATAAAATGCTGCTGCACCATGCCAATGCCGCAGGCAATGGCATCCTGCACGGAATGAATACTTACCTTCTTTCCATCCAGAAATATTTCTCCCGAATCAGCGTGGCCCAGTCCATACAGGATCTTCATGACCGTGGTCTTCCCGGCGCCGTTTTCTCCTATTACTGCCAGAATCTCACCCTTATTCATCCCAAAGCTGATATGATTATTCGCAATCGTCTTGCCATATGTTTTTGTTATATCTTTTAATTCCAGGAACATATTAAGTCCTCCTGTTATGGAAGAAGATACTGCAAAACACAGGATCTCTGTCTTTCGCAGCATCTCCTCTGACATCTAAGCCTATTGGTTATAGCTCTCTTCTTCCGGAACTACTGATAGATCAATCTCTTTGTTCTTAATTTTTTCAGCAGTCTCTTTTAATGTTGCCACATCCTCGTCAGTCAGTTTTTCATTTCTCGGATTTTCACTCTCATGGGTAACGAAAACAGCACCGATCGCACCCTCGGCAACACCTAATGACTCATCCTCTGTCGTCCACTTATCTGAGTAATACTGATCAAGCAAATACTGCATGGTTGCATAAGTATCCTTGATCTGGCTGGTAACAATCCATGGATTGTCAGGGGAAGTCAGATCCACATCCTGACCTGAAGTATAGAATTCTTTTTCTTTTGCGGCCTCAAACACGCCTTTATCTCCTCCTGCCGCCGCGGAATTGATAAACTGGCATCCCTGCTCATACTGCTGGATTGCATACTCTTTGGATTTCGCCGGATCATTATAGCTGCCGACGTAATTGAAGATAAATTTGGCATCCGGTTTTTCGGATTTTACACCTTCCATATATCCCCATCTCCATTTCCAGCTGCCAGGTCCCTGATTCACATGTACTGCGCCGAATTGGCTGGCCGTATCATCCGTTACCATGCCGGCAATCTTTCCGATTAAATACGCACCTTCCTGTTCTCTATAGGAAATACATTTTACATTTTCTACATCTACCTGGGAATCAATAAGCGCATAGTCCGCCTTATCCGGAAATTCAGTTGCAACCTTGGTAATTGCATCGCCTGCCTGCCAGCTGCCTCCGATAATTAAATCGGCGCCCTCTTCCACCATAGCTCTGCAGTTGTCTTCATATGCAGCCGCATCGGCACACTCAGCCACAACCGCTTCAAATCCATATTTCTCCGCACTCGCTTTCAGACCTTCAATCATGTTTAATACGAATACCTGTGTACCTGCCACATCGCAGATCAACGCGACTTTTTTCTTTTCACCATTCTTCTCCGGAGCCGCTTCACTCTGTGCCGAATCCTTTTTTTCCGCCGCATTTGTATTGCCTGTCGTTTCAGAAGCACCACAGCCCGTCAGCACGACCATAGCAGCGCAAAGCCCCACTGCCAACATTTTTGTTATACTCTTTTTCATCATTCATCCTCCTGTGATTCCATATGCGCCAAAATGCTGCTCAGATATTTTTTGAACTCCTTTGCTGACTGAGCGGCCACATAATCAACCTCTTCCCCATCAACCCGATTATTGTTTACACCCGCTGCCATATTGGATATCAGTGATATAGCCAGTGTCTTCAATCCACAATGTGCCGCAGTAAGTGCTTCTGTGACAGTTGACATCCCTGCCGCATCCGCGCCGGCCATTCTTAAGAAACGAATTTCAGCCGGTGTCTCAAAGTGAGGTCCCGTCTGATATGCGTAGACCCCTTCCTGAATCCTCAGACTGCACTCCTTTGCCAGACTCTTTGCCAGAGTTCTTAAACCTTCATCATAGGCATTGCATACATCAAAAAACCTCGGCCCGATCCGGTCATCATTCGGTCCCCTCAGCGGAGAGGCGCCTGCCAGATTGATATGGTCCCTGATAATCATCAGATCCCCCGGCTTGTATCCCGTATTGATTCCTCCAGCCGCATTCGTCAGAATCATATTCTCAACTCCCAAAAGCTTAAAAAGACGAACCGGAGCCACCAGCTGTTCATAATCATATCCTTCATAATAGTGGAAACGACCGGACATACAGACTACCTTTCTGCCGTATAATTCTCCCAGAATCAGTTTTCCCGCGTGAGATTTTACCGTGCTGACCAGGAAGTCAGGAATATCCTCATAAGGAATCTCAACGGGGTTTTTTATATCAGAAGCCAGGCTTCCTAATGCCGAACCGAGAATCAAAGCTGTCTGTGGTTTGAAATCAATCTTACTCTTTACGTAATCTGCACTTTTTTCAAAGTATTCCAGATTAAAGTTGTATTTCATCTCGATATTATTCATACTTCTCCTTTTTAATTAAGATACGTATTCCTTCTATTACCGTTCTTATGGCCGGTGATAAATCCCGTACAGTCTCACAGGGGAGTCCGGCCTGCTCCCTCTCTTTGTTCCAGATTACATGCAAAACTGCACCCGCACGGATCCTTCTGATCTGGGAAACTATGAACACGGCTGCACATTCCATCTCTGATCCGAGCGCTCCTGCACGAATCCATGCATCATAATGTTCTTTTAAGTCCCTTCCAACAGGCATTTCAGCCGGCATATGCTGCCCATAATAGGAGTCCTTACTCTGCACCACTCCCTTGTGGGCTTTTACCCCAATCACAGCTGCAGCCTCACTCAAAGCAGAGGTCACATCAAAATCAGGGACCGCCGGAAATTCTCCATATACATATTCTTTCGTTGTGCCTTCCTGTCTGATCGCACCCGTTGGGAGTATAATCTCACCGCTGCCAACCTCCTGCTGCATCCCGCCGCAAGTCCCTAACCGTATGACCGTATCAACTCCAATCATGGCCAGCTCCTCGACCGCGATCGCAGCCGAAGGGCCTCCCATTCCAGTTGAAATAACCAGTACTTTTTCGCCTTCCAGATAGCCTTCGTAGCTCGTATATTCTCTATGTACCGATAACGGTCTGGGATTTTCCAGATAGCCTGCGATTACCTTCACCCTACCGGGATCTCCAGGCAGAATCGCATACCTTGCACCGACCTCCGGCCCTAAATCAATGCTGCTGCAATATCCCCTCTTTATCATAGCGTTTTTCCTTTCTCCGCGTAGGCCTTCAGCTGATAGGGAGAGAACACTCCTAAATCCGTAACGACACCGTTGCAGAGTTTAGGCGGTGTAATATCAAAAGCAGGGTAATATGCCTTCACCCCTTCTTTTGTGACCTTTGTTCCCATAGCCTCCATTACAAGTTCCGGATCTCTGTATTCAATCTTCACCGTGTCAATAGTCTCATGACGCAGATTCGGTGTTCCTGTTACGAAATACGGGATGTTATGATAACTGGCGGCCAGCGCAATCTGGAATGTTCCCACCTTATTAACCACATATCCGTCCATGGTGATAACGTCGGCAGCAGAAGTAAATACATCTACTTTTTTTTCCTTCATGATAAACCCCGGCATATTATCCGTTATAACCGATACATCGACCCCCATATCATACGCTACACTGGCGGTAAGCCTTGCCCCCTGAAAATATGGCCGCGTCTCCGCGCAGATCATTTTGATGTCATTATTACGCTTGTGGCATTCCTTGATCAGAGTACCGATGATTGTCTCCGCAAAACACTGGGTCAAAATGGTTCCATTTTTCGGAATCAAATCTGCTAAATAGCTGCCGATCTTTTCATACTTTAAATAATTGTTGTTAATATAAGAGAATGCATATTCTCTTAAGGGTTCGACAAGTTCTTTTGCACAGCCGCCGTCTTTTGCGTGCTTTCTTACAAGCATCATGGCTCCATCTACAATCTGTACCATTTTAGCCACCGTCGTCGGCCTTGCATGGGATAGGGTATAGGCTGCCCTGTCCATATATTGCACAAGCTCATCTCCCGATTTCTCCCCTGCCTCATATGCGGCCAGTGCCATACCCATGGCCGCCGCTGTATATGGCCCGCCGCTCTGTGTCACCATATCAGCGATCGCCTGTGCAACCTCCTCGTGTTTACTGCAGATTACATATTCCGTCTTTACGGGGTAAATTCTCCTGTCCAGAATTTTCACCTTACCATCTTCATACCACGCTACATTTTCATACCGCAGAAGAAAACCCATCTGCTCATCTGCTCTTCTCATGCTATCCTCCTTATTTTCCTTTCATGACATTCACATATTTTTCATCAATAATCTGTACCTCTCCATTATTTAAGGCAAGGCTGTATATCTTAGCCGCGTCCTCCGTGTAGACTGCCCTGATATGAGCCTGTTCCAAATTCTCTCCCACAGCCAGAACTCCATGGTTGGCCATCAGGCATGCATTTCTGCCATTCAGCTTCTTAACCGCTTCCACGCCAACCTCTACAGTTCCAGGTATGGCAAAGTCCGCAACTTCTACCTCACCGCCTAAAAATGGGACCATCTCAATTAAGATCACCGGTATGCTCTGATTATTTACGGCAAACGAAGTGGCATACGGTGAATGTGTATGTATCACAGATGATATCTCCGGCTTCTGCCTGTAAACCTCGGCATGCAGCCTCCATTCTGATGAGGGTTTTCTTTCCCCTTCCAGCACCTCTCCATCCAGAGTCATTCGTACCAGATCCTCCTCCGTCATAGTTTCATATGGGAGCGAACCTGGTGTGATAAACATCTCACCCGACGCATGATCATAATAGCTGATATTTCCGCTGGTCCCTGCAAACAGGGCTTCACGATAAGACTGCTTTGTTACTTCAAGAAGTTTTTTTCTTATTTCCAAGTGATTATGTCCCCCTTTTCTTGGTTTTATGTTGTTTTATGTTTTATATAAACAAGATACCACACAATTCCAATTTATGCAACTATTAATTATTAGTTTCTTCTATTTTTTTTGTGATTGTAAGTTGTTTTTTGTATCTATTCAACACATTTACTGATAGTCCAACACGTTCTTTCCACAAATACCTCTTTTTTTTCTTATCTATTTTCCAATTCTTAAACATAATATACAATCCTCCAAAACAAAAAAGGTGCTGTTTCATGGAGAACAATCCATAAAACAGCACCTTTTTTGTTTTCTATTCTTCTTAACACCTCGTGAAATAATCCTATTTACCGCATTCGACCAAATGTATACTGCATTCTTTTAAATGATTCTTCCAATCCTTCGTCAGCTCTTTATCCGTAACCAGCACATCAACGCTGTCCAGGGTACCCATCCTGGCAAATGCCGAACGGTCGAATTTTGTGTGGTCTGCAATTAGAAATTTCTTATCCGCACAGTTTAAAATACTTCTATGAAATTCAGCTATCATATCACCTGAATCATAAATTCCATAAGCAGTATCCAGGCTGGTACAGGATATAAACGCCTTGTCAAAACAGTATCTCTTTAAATACTGGATCGTCTCAATTCCAAAGAACGCCTGGCTTTTTTCATCAAAGTCTCCGCCCGGTATACATAACTTTATATTGTTATGCTGAGACAACAGCTCCATAGCCGGAAGAGAATTGGTCATCACCGTCAAAGGGATGTTGGAAATAAAATTACAGAGTTCAAACACAGTAGTTGTATGGTCTAAAAATATACAATCATTCGGCTGTATAAACGCTGCTGCATACATTGCCATCTGTCTTTTTTCTTCCCGCATGATCGACGACTTTATCTTCTGTGAAACGGTTATATTCTTCTTAAAAACAAGGGAGGCTCCTCCGTACGTTTTAATCAGAAAACCTTCATTGCTCAAAACTTCAAAGTCGCGGCGGATCGTCTCTGTACTCACAGAAAAGGCGTCTGCCATCTCGGCAACCGTTACATTCTTTCTCTCGAGTAAAATTTCCTTAATTCGCTCTCTGCGTTCAATAGATAACATCTTGTTCCCCATTTCCCATTATCTGATTGGATACTATGAACCGGATCGTACAAACATATTCTTAAATGCGCCGGGTTCCCGAAATTTATTCCGGTTCAGAACCAGATCAATTCCCATCTCTAGAATCCGTCTTTCTGCCTCTGCCCTTTTCCCCTGGCCCAGACTGACGATATCCTCTGCCTTAGCGCTGCCAACAACCCTACGAATTAATTCCAGACCTGCATATCCCGCTGTATCCTCTAATATACCCATATAATACCATTTATTCAGAATCTTTTCAAATGCATCTTTCTGAACCTGCTCATGATCCATTCCTTTCACCACAAACAACTCTGGTATCTTTGAAACTGTATTCTCTGCCCATATTACACCAGCCGGTTTTTGGTTCTGTCTGGCATTTTCCCTTGCAAGCAGCAAATGTGCAATCAAATTTCCTATATCATATCCCATCGGGCCGTAAAATGCAAATTCCGAGTCAAATATTTTCATTCCCAGCTCATTTACAAAGATGGATCCTGTATGCAGATCACCGTGCAGCAGTGCCTGTGCCTCGGTCATATAGCGGTATTTCAGCTTTCCGGCTTCCTGATGCAGTGTCTCATTCTGGTAAATATTGGTTTTAACAAACAACTCATTTTCCGGTTCCACTGAATTTTTTCCCGAAAGGTTAAACATAGCTTCATCAAAAACAAGACGTTCGCTTATCTCACACAGTTCCGGATTGGTAAATCTCTTAACCTGATACTTTTTTTGAATATGATCCTTACCGACATCCGATGTCCTAACCCAGGTTTCCGCCAAAAACGAACTGATCTGTTCTGCAAAATCGGGGAAAATCCTGTCTTCTTCAATCAGCGCCTTTCTCAACACAGTATAGTCCTTCAAATCTTCCATAAACATACAGTCCATGGTCTCATCGTAGAGATAGACCTTCGGAGCACAGCCGGGCAATATCTCGTTTTCGGCCTCCAGAGCTGCAGCCTCTCTTCGGTTCCTTTTTCGGCTGATACTTCTTTCCGATGAAAGGCGGGTTGACAATCCCGCCTGTTTTAAGATAACGCTTTTCTCACCATCGCTGATCCGGTAAATATAATTCATATTCCCGTCCCCAATCTCCTTACAGCGCACGTTTGCTCCATGACTGCAAAAAAATCCTTTAGCACATGCGTATTCGGCCGCACTCTTTTCATCCAGTGCAAAGTACTCCCCCTTTTCCATGCAGTTCACTCCTGTCCTGAATCCATGTAAAGCAGATGAATAAGCATTTCTCTGTCTATGTGACATACCTGGCTGATATTCATCTCCTCCTCCGTGTGCTCCAAACGGTTGTTAATATCAATAACCAGCATGCCAAATGTCAGCTTCCCCTTTAAATCCACCTCTCCATATCGCTTTTTCTTCTCACAAAGCCATGGAAGTACTGCCGCTGCCACCGCCGCCATCTCCTGCATGGGGAGATTCCTTTTTCTCTCCCCCATGGGGGCTTCTGCGTTCACATCACACCACCGTTTTTTCAACAGCCTGTTGAATTGATGCATGACCGGCTCTGTCTCATATCTTCTGCTGTCAACCTCACTCAAAGACATATAGCAGAAAGTTCCCGCATCAACCGGACACATGGTAAAATTTAATCCCTGTTCCAACACATACTGCGCCGCTTCCGGGTCGAGATATGTCTGCACATCCTTTACAATCTGCAGGCTGGCATGTCTTTGTGTCCCTCCGCACCAGATCAGCTCTTTTATTAATTTTCCTGCTTCCGGGTAGCGTTCAAGAAGTATTGCCATATTTGTCAGAGCGCCTGCACAGAGGACTTTGGCCTCTCCGCCGGCTTCTCTCAATTTTTCGTATAAAAAATCTGCAGCATCCAGCCTGGATACCGCACAGACTTTGCTGGTATCAACCTGCAGGCCATTAATCGGCTCGGAAATATCACTTGCCGACACAGGCAGCTGATAATCTCTTCTCCACGGACGATCCGCACCAAGTGCGACCGGCACCTCCCAGCCCAGCAGTTCATTGAGGCCGGATATGCTTCTGTGTGAACTTTCCAGTGACGTCTCCCCAAAACACAATGATATTCCTTTTACCTCAACATGATTCAGACGGTTCAGGGCAAACAGTATGCCTGCAGTTTCTTCTGTAATGTTTATGTCAACCAATATGAGTTCTTTATTCATTTCTGCCTCCTGTCTTTTTCCCGATGTATCTATTGACGCTCATACTTTTGTTCATACATTCGTTCATACTTTTGAAAGCACTCCATAAAGAATGACGAAAAGCCTTCCCGATCCACCGAATCTACAAAGAACAGATTCTTACGGTCAAGCGGAAGTTTCAGCGTATCCTCGTAGTCTATCACTGTCATTGCCACACATAAATCACTCTTGCTTTCTGCTCTGCAGTAATATCTTCCATAAGTAAATAATTCCGGATGTTCGATAAACGCCAGAGCGCAGTTGTCGTGCATAGACTGGCCGGTCAATCCATTTACTACATTTTCTCCAATCTTTGAACAGGTTTCGTAATAGGCGTCAACCATAAGACTGGCCGCCTTGCCAACCGGTGAGCGAAACTGCTTCATGTGCTCCATTTCCTCAACGGTTATAAGCGCATCCCCGGTTAAGTCTCCCGGACACATATAAAAAGGAATACCAGACTCCATGACAATTTCCGCGGCCTGTGCATCATAAAAAATATTGACACTGGACATAGGGCTTAACGTCCCCTCTCTGATATAACCGCCCATATTAACAAAGCATTTAATATACCGGGACGCATCCGGATATTTCGTCAACAGAATTGCAGCGTCAGTCAGAGGGCCCAAAAGGCAGTATACGACGGGCTTCCCATACTCTTTTATCGTCTGATAGACAAAATCCCATGCCTTTTCTTTTCTCAGCGCTGTTTTTGTATCTTCAAAATCGAATTCATAGCCCCCCAGACCATTTGCCCCATGAACCACCATTCCTCCGGATTCATTTTTCTCATCATACTTCCTGTTGCAAAGCAATGGCCTCTGGGCTCCCGCCGCGACCGGAATATCTTCCCGCCCGCACAGTTTAAGAACGTTCAGTGTATTCCTGAGAGTGTTTTCTAAGTGATTGTTTCCATGGGTAGCCGTCACTCCCAGAATCTCCAGGGAATCACTGACACAGGCCATCATGAGAGTAGTTGCATCGTCAATGCCGGTATCTACATCAAAGATAATTGGGATTCGTTTCATCTTTTTTCTCCTTTTTTCTTTTTATATTACGCCTGTCGGCACTGGTGTTCAATAATCGGTTCGTTGAAGATACCGCCAGATTCAACCGGGGGTTGAATAATTCGTGAAGATAGATTATATTGAAAAGAGAGACAACCCGGCCGGGTCGGAAAGAAGAGGTTTATGAATGGAATTAGGAAAAAACATTGCAAAGTACAGAAAAGAGAGAAATTTGACTCAAACCAGACTTGCAGACATGCTGGGAGTATCGTTTCAGGCGGTATCAAAATGGGAGAACGGAAATTCTATGCCCGACATTCTGCTGCTGCCTAAACTGGCCGCTGTTCTCAATGTCAGCTGTGATATCTTAATAGGACATTACCCCGCAGTCTTTTCTTCTCCCTATGATGAACTTTATCAGTCTCCGGAATATTATTGGGGGACACAGCCGACAACGCTCAGCATGAAGGTACTTTCTTTCTATCCTCCCATGAGTTCCCCCTCTCTTCTCGATATCGGCTGCCGTGAGGGGCAGAATGTACTTTTCTTTGGCAGAAACGGTTACCGGGCTACCGGTGTCGATGTCTCGGAGGCAGGCATAAAAAAAGCTCAGCTGCTGGCTGAGAATTGGCACGTAAGGGCAGAGTTCATCTGCGCATCCATTGAGAATTACCTTCCCCGTCACAATTTTGATATTGTGTTCTGCGATGATATGCTTCATTTGCTTCCTCCTGACAGCAGGCTGCAGCTGCTGAAGGAGTGTAAGAAATTTACACAGCCAGGTGGAATTCATGTGATGAATGTTCCGGTTGAAAAACCATTTTTAACATATAAGTATGGTATTCAAAAGGCTTATCCATGGCACTCCGGGGAACTGTTCACCATCTATTCCGATTGGGAGATTCTGGAGGGCGGCGAGACAGGCAAGATGCCCATGGGACATGGAGGGGAAGAACGGATTTATAATTACCTGGTGGCCAGGAAAAGGGAGGGGAAAGGGATATAGTTTTTATCTGAGAAAATGGATTGGCGGAGGATGGGATGGGGGGAGTCCGCAGGAGCCAGGCATACGAATCAGGAAGGTTCTCCAACTATGCTGGCATAGATACAGACTTGGCAGAACCTTCCTGATTCGTATGCCTGGGGGGCGTTCGGCCCATACCTCTTTTTCTATCCTGCTCATTGCTTGGCCATGTTTGCGAATTTCGTAAACTCTGGTCTCCACACTAAATTAACCGTTCCAATGGGACCATTTCTCTGCTTCGCAATAATAACTTCTGCAATATTCGGCATATCCGTATCTTTATTATAATAATCATCTCGATAAAGAAACATAACCACATCCGCATCCTGCTCGATTGCTCCTGACTCTCGTAAGTCCGACAGCATCGGACGGTGATCCTGCCTCGTCTCACACGCTCGGCTTAACTGCGATAATGCGATTACCGGCGCGCTTAATTCTCGCGCCAGCGCTTTTAAGGATCTTGAAATCTCTGATATCTCCTGCTGACGGTTGTCTCCGCCGCCTTTTCCACTTCCACTCATCAACTGCAGGTAGTCAATAATCACCACGCTTAATCCATATTCCAGCTTCATCTTTCGGCATCTGGAACGCAGTTCCATGATAGAAATACCCGGCGTATCATCTATGATCAGTTTGGAATTGCCGATGACACCGATTCCTTCTACTACCGCATCCCAGTCGGAGTCGGACAGCGTTCCGGTTCGAAGCTTCTGGGAATCTACGTTGGATTCCATCGCTAACATACGGTTTACCAGCTGCTCCTTTGACATCTCCAGACTGAATACCATACACGGCAGACCTTTTTTTACCGCAATATGATCAACCAGGTTTAGTACGAACGCCGTTTTTCCCATGGAAGGACGGGCCGCAATCAGAATAAAGTCGGAGGGCTGCAGGCCCGATGTCTTGTAATCCAAATCGATAAAGCCTGTCGGGATTCCCGTTACGGTTCCCTGGTTTTTGGAGGCTTCCTCGATTTTTTCGAGAACGTTCATCGCAACCTGACGGATAGGGACGAAATCACCGGAATTACGGCTCTGCAATAAGTCGAATACCGTTTTCTCCGTCGTCGCCAGGATTGTCTCCAGCGGCTCTTTTCCTGCGTAACACGTGTTGGCAATGTCTTCGTTGACCTTGATCAGTCTCCGCAGGACCGCTTTCTCACGTACAATGTTCGCATACGATTTGACGTTGGCCGATGTTGGCACCGTCGTGATGATGTCCCGCACGAAGTCGAGACTGCTTACCTCGGGCGGGACATCCTTTTCCTTTAACCGGTTCTGAAGCGTGATTAAGTCTACCGGCCTGTTTTCATTGAAAAGCTCTACCATGGCCTCAAACATGACTCCATACTGGTGCTGGTAGAAATCATCGGCCGTTATGATCTCGGAAGCCGCTATAATCGCTTCCCTGTCCATCAGCATGGAGCCGATTACCGACTGCTCCGCCTCCACACTGTGAGGAAGTACCCGCTTGATCAGGGCGTCATCCATGTCTTAAGCCTCCTAGCTCTCTACTACTTTAACAGCAAGCTTCCCGGTCACTTCCTTGTGCAGCTTGATCGGAACCTCATGTACTCCAAATGTCTTAAGCGGCTCCGGAAGAACCAGTTTCTTCTTGTCGATATCTAAGGACAGCTGGCTCGCGATGGCTGATGCAATCTCCTTTGAAGATACGGAACCAAACGCCTTTCCGCCTTCTCCCGCCTTGATGGAAACGGTGATGGAAGACTTCCCAAGCTTTTCTGCAAGCTCCCTTGCCGCTGCCAGCTGCTCTGCTGCCAGTCTGGCCTCATTGGCCTTCTGAAGCTTTAAATCATTTAAGTTCTTCGGAGTTGCTTCGATTCCCAGCTTTTTCGGGAGAATAAAGTTTCTCGCGTATCCGTCATTGACCTTGACAATCTGTCCCTTTTTTCCAAGTGTTTTTACATCCTCTAATAATACTACTTCCATTATGATATATCTCCCTTCTCTAACATGTCTCTGATGACTTCCTTGACACGGTTTCTCGCTTCCTCAAGACTCATGTCCTTCAGCTGCGCTCCCGCGATGGTCCGGTGGCCTCCGCCGCCCAGCTTCTCCATCATGACCTGGACATTCACCTCGTCGATGGAACGGGCGCTTAAGTAAATCGTATTGTTGTAGAACGTCATAACGATAGACGCCTTCATTCCGGCTATGTCAAGCAGCTCGTTCGCCGCCTGGGCGCCCACAACCGTCGGGCTTTCAATGCCCTCGGACGGGCATGTGCTGATCGCAAAACAGCCCTCAAATATCTCCGCCTCCCTGACCGCCTCCGCCTTGGCCTTATAATCGTCAAGATCGTCGCGGAACAGTTTGCGGACACGCACAACATCGGCGCCGTTTCTCCGCAGGAACGCGGCGGCCTCGAAGGTGCGGACACCTGTCTGGTTCGTAAAATTGTTGGTATCGATCACGATACCGGCATACATCGCGTCGGCCTCGGCCGATTTGATACGGATTCCGTCGGCGATATACTGCAGAACTTCCGCAACCATCTCACACGCGGAAGACGCGTACGGCTCTACGTAAGAAAGCACCGCATTGTCGATGATCTCACTGCTCTGACGGTGATGATCCAGAACCACAATGGTCTTGACCAGCTTAAGAAGCTCCGGTGCATCGGTGATGCTGGGGCGGTTTACATCCACCACCACGAGGATGGTGTTATTGTCCACTAAGTCGGCAGCCCTGGCGCCGGTCATGAAAATATCGTCCGGATAATCGCTGTTGCCGGTAAAACGGTCCATCATCGGCTTCACCGAGGAAGTCACTTCGTTGATAATAATGTTGGCCTTCTTGTTCATGGCCGTGGCAATCCGGTAGATGCCGACTGCCGCGCCGAAGGAGTCCACGTCCGTCAGACGGTGCCCCATGATCAGAAGGCGGTCCTTCGTCTCCATCAGCTCACGGAGGGCGTGGGCCTTTACACGGGCTTTCACACGGGTGGTCTTCTCCACCTGCTGCGCCTTGCCGCCGAAGTACTGAATCCGCTCCCCATCCTTTACCACAGCCTGGTCGCCTCCGCGTCCCAGAGCCATATCGATGGCGATACGGGCGTAGTCGTAGCTCTGGCTGTAACTTTCCCCGTTCATACCGAGGCCGATACTTAAGGTTACCGCCATCTCATTGCCGATGTTGACCGTCTTCACATCCTCCAGGATAGAAAAACGGTTATCCTTCAGCTCCTGAATATAGCACTGTTTGATCGCAATGAAATACTTATCCTTTTCCAGCTTCTTCACGATGCCGTTCATGGCGGTGATGTACTTGGTGATCTTCCGGTCTATCAGTGCGGTTAAAAGAGAGCGGCGCACCTCTTCCACACTCTCCAGCGCCTCCTCGTGGTTGTCGAGATAGATGAGGCCGGCCACCATCTTCTGGTCGTTGACCATCTGCTTATAAGTAAGAATCTCCGTCTCATCGAATAAATAGACCGCGATCAGCACCTGACCCGCGTCCTCTGTACCGATGGCATCCGCTATGTCCTCGATGGAATCCTTCATGTAAACGGCCTTCAGCTGAACCTGATACTTACGGTCACCGCACGTGCAGTGGAGCACCACAGAGCCCTCCTCTAAATCCAGGACCTCCTTTGTGATCTCCGGAAAAATCGATGATAAGTATTTCCTCGTATTTTTAAATGGCTTTTCCTCGCCCAACACTTCTGCCAAAGCAGTATTCCCCCAGAGCAATCGGCCGCTCTCATCCGCGATTCCGTACGGAAGCTCCAGGTCGGTAAGCAGCTGTTTCTGCATCCAGGAATATTCCGCAGAAAATTCCACCAGGCCATTTAGCAGTCGTTTCTTTCTGTAGGTGTAGATCCACAGAGCGATTCCGATATACAGCAGCGTAAACACAGCCATAATAATCCCGGCCGTCACGCTGACCGCTCCGATTATCGCATTCATGATAATCAGCATCGCCGATAGATATAACGGCCACTGCATATAAGCCCTCAGCTGCCCCTTTACTTTTATTTTTTCTTTCATATTTGTCTCCTTAGAATATAGGTTCCGCAGGCAGAGCGGGGCGCGCCTCCATGCGGAACATTTTCACATTATAGGACGTATTGTCCCGTAACATGAAAAAAGGGTTCTTTTTTCGCTATTTTAATATTATAACATAGCCTCTCTGGTTCGTCTATGATAATGGGGCAAAAAATCAGGGACTGCCCCCGCCGGAGTTCCCGCTTATGAATAAGTAAGAACCCGGTGTGCCAGTCCCATTCTGCCTGCTTTTTCCTGTTAAAACCGTCAGTATTTACTCAGAATTGCGGCGACCTCCTCCGGCTTTACATGACCGTAGGAATCGCTGTCCACCATCAGGTTCGGAGCGGTTTTGCACTCCTTTAGACATTCCTTCATCATGATCTTAAATGCACCGGACTCCCTCGCCTCCACCGCCTTCAGCACCGCCTCAAAAACTTCAGCGGAACCCTTACTGCCGCAGCGCGCTCCCGTACAGACCGTGATGCAGTGTCCATAAGGCGCCTTCTTAAAGCTGGGATACAGTTTGATCAGCTGTAAGAGAAGCGTCTGCTTCACGCCCAGTGCATCTGCCATCGCGCTGGTCTTCTCCGAAGGAATATATCCGTACAGTTCCTGTACCTCCCGAAGCATCTCCACGATATTATCCTGGCTCTTCGCATCCTTCTGGCCGCCGTAGTAGTCCACGATTTCCTGCCACTGGCGTTCCTTCTGCTCTTCTTCCTCCATCTGCATTCTGAATTCGTTTCTGTCCATGTCATTCACCAGCCCTTTCCCTCCTGTCCGGCATTACGCTCCCATCATACCAGATTTCGTTCTATATTTCTATCCTTTCCTATTTCTGCCTGACTATTCCTGTCACACAGGGTAACAGTCAGCTTACGCTGAGGGAATTTAGAAAATGAAAGGGCTGTGAAAATATGGAATTAAATCAACTCCATTTTTTCACAGCCACTTTCTGTCTTGTCTCTATTCTACCAGTTTCCCATTTTCATCCACCAGATATCCGTCCGGTGTCCTGGTATTCCGGTACATTTTTCCTCTGGTTCCGTCAGGTTCTTCATTAAAGTAGTAGTAAACTCCGTCAATGAGATACCATCCGGTCACCATCCGTCCTAAGGTGTTGTCGGAAACCGGATTTAAATAATAGGTATCCCCGTTTCCTTCCGTATACCATCCGGTCATCATGTATCCGTTTTCGTCAAACCGGAACCAGTCAAAGGCAGACTGCCCGGCCATGATATTGGCATAGGGATTAAATACGGCAGCCCAGACATTTGCATAGCTTCCGTTGGCTCCGTAAAGATTCCAGCCTCCAGCCACCTTCTGCCAGGTTCCTTCTGTCACATATTCCGGAACACGAATTCCTTCTATCAGCTTCGTAGCGCCTCTGTAATTCACCGGCAGGCTGCTTTTCGATTCCCCGGTTCCGCTGGAGCCGGAGCTTCCTCCGTTATTTTCCGGTTTCTCCGGCTCTGCGGGCTGATCCGGTTCTTTATCCAGGACCTTGACGGTCCAGCCTACGGTAGTAGTCCTCTGATTGCCGGATTCGATGGTATTGGTCACCCTGCACTGATACTCATACGTTCCGGGAATCTCGGTGGAGGGCAGATAGCTGTTGCCCGCAGCTCCCTCTATGGCATTCCACTGACCGTCTCCATTCTTCACATACCACTGGTAGCTTAACGTTCCTCCGTCCGTCACCCATGCGGTGACGCCCATTTTAGCTGCCTTTTCACCCTTTGCATACTCCCTTTTGCCGGCGTCAGAGCTGACAGTTGGATACTGTGCCCCTCCTTCCTCCCTGCCCAGCACCTGAACGCATGCAATCTTACTCATAACCTCTGCTGTCTGGTTTCCTGTTGCCTCGGGCTTGAAATTGATAATCTTACAGAAATAGTACGTAATCCCCGGCTTATCCATATGGGGAATGATCGTTTTATCATTGTTATACATCGGGAGCCAAGAGGCGCCTGTCATGCTCTTTACATCGTTTTTAAACCACTGATATTCCACCTTTCCGCCGTCTTCCGATTTTGCATCAACCGTAAGAGTGATAAAGTTTCCGCTTCCCATTTCGCAGGTCTGCATCTCCTCATCCAAATCCTTTAAGAGGATCGGCGGTTTCGCATCGGTTACTGGCCCTGAAACCTCAATGAACCAGGTTGCATCGATGGTACTGTGATCGCCGGACAAAATGGTATTGGTCACGGCGCATTTATAACGAAACAGTCCGCTGTCTTTTGTGGAAGGCTTATAGCTCTTCTCGACAGCTCCTTCTATGAGCTTCCACTGACCGTCTGCCATCTCATACCACTGATAGCTTAATGTTCCTCCGTCCGTCACCCATGCATCCACTATCATGGCCTTCGGCTCTTCTCCCTTTGTATACTTTACCTCATTCGCATTGGAGCCGAGACTGGGGCGCTGTGCCTTTGCTTCTTCAACTACAATGGTAACTGCCTGCGTGGACACAGAGACTTCTTTCTCCTGTGTGGCCTTCTCGTTGGTATTGGTCACAACACACCAGTAATAGGCAGTTCCCGGTTCCTCGCTGGACGGCAGATAGTTGGAGCTTTTCGCACCGTCAATGGCTTCTGCTCCGCTCTGATCCGCCTTAAGGCTCCTGTACCACTGGTAGCTGATTTTCCCTCCATCCTTCGGATTCATTACGCCGATATATAACTCATCAGCCTTTTGATACTGCTGGTATGTAACGGTTTTGGCTTCCAGATCCAAAGTAATCACCGGCTCATCGGCCTTTTCCGGCGGCGGATTTACCACGATCGTGGCAGTCTTACTGTTTATTTTGACCTCCTTCATGACACCGCTGAAGAATTTCTGGCTTGTCACCTGGCAGCGGTAGTATACAGTTCCTACTTCGTTTGTAGGAACAGGAAGGATATTCTGGGTTTTTCCGCTTAACATCTCCCAGTTTTCTTTATCCGTACTCTGATACCACTGGCAGGTGAGCGTGCTGAAATTTTCACTCATGGCGTCGACCCGCAGCGACAGAGAATCCAACTGGATACATTCCCTCGGCTTCTCGTCCAGATCAACAATAAAGTAAGGCTTATCCACCGCCATAGTATGGACATTTACCATAGTGCTGACAGCCTGGGCCGTCTTATTCACCGTGGCCTTCTCGTTGGTATTGGTGATGACGCACCAGTGGAAAATCTGGCCTGCCTTCTCCGTGGATGGCGTATAGGCAGGTTCCGTGGCTCCTTCAATCGGGGTGCCTGTGTCGTAATTGGCATTTATATTGCTATACCACTGATAGGATAAGGTGCCTCCGTCCTGGGACTCGGCCTTTATCCTTAATTCCTCGGCCTCATCTCCCACCCAATAATCGCTTTTTCCGGTGGTATCCAGGGTAATCTTCGGCTCCTCGGCATTCTCCACGGGTTCTTTTGGCTCCTCAATGATCACAATGACTCCGTAGGTTGCTTTGCTGGCCGTTTTCTTTCCTGTAGCCTGTAGATTTTCATTGGTAACCTCACAATCGTATAAGTGGATTCCTATCTCGCTGGAAGAAGGCGTGCAGGATGGCTTGTTACTGTCCGGTATAAATTCAACAGAGTTGTTTCCCCTGTCGCCGGTTTCATCACAGACCGTCCTCCTCCACCGATAGTTGATGGTTCCCCCGTCTGTTGGCTCTGCCACTTCAATGATTAAGGGTTCTGCAGTCTGATTGAGTTCATATCTGACAACGCTTTTCTTTTCTAAATTCTTTATAATAACCGGCGCCTCGGCATCCCAAAGCGGCTCGATCGTCCCGCCTTCTCCCTCTGGAAGAAGCGGCGCATCTGTGTCTGTTCCGTCAAAGGCGATGAGGGACGGAAGCTCAGCTCCCACGGTAAGCTCTGTTTCCCCAGGCTGATTCCAGACATTCTTCGAAGCTGCTAAAAGCCGGAAAAACGTCATTAAGGAATCGTTGCCTGAAGCGGCGGAAAGAGTCTGGCCGTTGGCCGCCTTTTGAAGGTCTGACCAGCCCTCCTCTTTGAGCATTGCCTCCTCGCCCTCTTTTCCCAAAACCATATCCTGGCGGGCAGAGCAGTCTGTTATCATACCGGAGCTTCCCACATACCCGGCCAACCGGCCAAAGCTTTGCGCATTCTCCCCCAAAGCCGTAATTTTCACATTCAGCGCACAGCATTTTTCTATGTAGGCCCTGTAGGAAGCCACATAGCCTGCGATACCGCCGACGCCCGGGTTTTGATAACCAAAACCGCCATTCGCCGGCCCCGTAACCGTGCCTGTGGCGTAGCAGCGCTGTACAGCTCCCTCCTGCATCTGGCCCACCACGCCGCCGGCATGGCCGATTGCCATTGCTGATTCACTGGGCCATATCGACACGTCGCCGGTGGTATAGCAGTCCATAATCCACCCGTTGTCCTTTGCCGTTCCCACCAGACCGCCGGCGCTGACATTGACAGCGCCATCGTCCAAATCCTGATCAACGGTAATCTCGCAGGCAGAGTAGCACTGCTTCACATAGGAAGAGCCCTCTAAGACTCCCACCAGACTGCCTACATTACAGCCAGCGTCGCGATAAGACTTGGAATAGGCAGCAGTAACCGTAACGGTTCCCTCCACGCCCAACTGTTGTATTGTACTGCCTCCTGCCACATGGCGGAACAGGCCCACTGCATCCTGCCCCTGCATGGAATCCGGATCGGCCGTAATGGCCAGCCCCCGGATCACATGGCCGTTTCCGTTAAAGCTTCCTTTAAAATAGCTTTTCACGCTCTCACTCGAGTTTTCTGCTCCGGTTCCGATCATGATATTCCCGGCATTGTCAAGATCTTCTAACAGCTCATACTTTGTCTCCCTGCTGGCCTGATTGGTATCCGGATCATTGACTAACTCCGTCAGTCTCTCAAGCTCCTCCAGGCTGCTGATGGTGTAGGTTTTTCCTGCTTCCAATTCAGTCACGGTGTCGTCCAGGGGGATTTCCGCCTGTCTTTTAGACGCCGCAGACGGGGTGGCCGCATTGCTGTCCGTCGCCTTCCGGCCAGCGAACTCTGCACTTAGTCCCTGATCCTTAGAAAACTGGGCGTCCTCCCACGCGAAGCTTGGCGCTCCCGACATGGAAAAGACCATGGAAAGCGTGAGAAATACAGATAAAATCCGCTTTCCGTTCTTCATTTTTCTCATTTCATTTCCTCCTTATTTTATTTCTGCGGGCAGCAAGCCAGGCAGACACGCCGGCGCACCCATTTGGCGACTGCCAAAGGAGTCAAATCCCACATTTCTCTACCGTGAATTATAGCACGAACCATGACGGCGTTTTGGACACCGTGCTAAAAATCACGTTTTCGGAGATAAAAATCACCTGTCTGTTTCGGCTCCAAAAGAGGAGAAGCATACGCTCTTTATGGCCGTTCTCCTGCATATTTGGGGAAATGAAAAGGCTGTGAAAAAATGGAATGAAATCAACTCCATTTTTTCACAGCCCTTTAAACGTTTATATCCCGTAAAACCATGATCAGCCCTTCACCGTCAGACTTCCGTCAGTACCATCTGCACAGCCGGATAATCGCCCATAATCATCGGGATGGATATCCCGGCATTCATCAGCGCGCTGCCGCTGTAGATACGGCCATCTTCCTCCAGACGATACCGTTTCTCCGGGTCTAGGCCGCGGAGCTTAAACCAGAGATCGGGGGCATTAGCCCTCACATGAGTGATCACCAGATTAAGCAGCGTCCTCGTCTTATCGCCGGATACAAACTGCCACGCAGTGAAACCGGAATCTCCCTGCGGGCTGGCGAGACGGTAGTAATCCCCGTTGTGAATGAGGTCATAATACTTTTTATAGTCTTCCACCTGCGCCTTCACTGCTTCTTTTTCATCCTCTGTCAGGAGATTTAAATCCATCTCATAACCGAAGCTGCCGGCCATGGCCACCACGCCGCGCGTCGCAAGCGGTGTCCTTCGTCCCGTCTGATGGTTCGGTATGGCCGATACGTGGGAGCCGACGGCCGAAATCGGATAGAAGAACGAAGTTCCGTACTGAATCTCCAGCCGCTCGATGCCATCCGTATCGTCGCTGCACCAGATCTGCGGCGAGTAATACAGGATAGCCGGATCGAAACGGCCGCCTCCGCCGCTGCATCCCTCGAAAAGGATATTGGGAAATGACGACGTAAAGCGCTCCATCAGGTCATAGATGCCAAGCACGTAGCGGTGGTAAACCTCGCCCTGGCGTTCTTTGGGGAGAACGGCACTGCAGACATCGCAGATACTGCGGTTCATATCCCATTTTACATACTCGACATTGGCGCTCTTTAGGACCGCAGCAATCGAATCGAATACGTAGTCCCTGACCTCGCTCCTGGACATGTCAAGCACCAGCTGGTTCCTGCTTCTGCACGGTTTTCTGCCCGGTATCGTCAAAGCCCAGTCCGGATGCTCCCGGTACAGGCGGCTGTCCTCATTTACCATTTCCGGCTCGATCCAGATGCCGAATTTCATGCCCAGACCGTTGATGCCTGTAACCAGATCCGTCAGTCCGCCCTTCAGCTTATCCGTATTGACGAACCAGTCTCCCAGGCCCGCGTTGTCGCTGTCCCGGCTGCCAAACCAGCCGTCATCCAGCACCAGCATCTCGATGCCCAGCTCCGATGCCTGTCTGGCAATGGAGAGAATCTTCTCTTCATTAAAATCAAAGTAGGTGGCCTCCCAGTTGTTGATAAGGACCGGCCTCCTGGCAAACTTATATTTTCCCCGGCACAGATTGTGGCGGATAATGGAATGGAAATTGGCAGACATACGGCCCAGGCCGCTTCCGCTGTAGGTCATCATGAGCTGAGGCGTGTCGAAGGCCTCTCCCGGCTCCAGCCGGTACTCAAAGAATTCCGGATTTATTCCGCATACGGCCCGCACGGAATCCATCTGGTCCATCTCGATCTCCATGGAAAAGTTGCCGCTGTAAATCAGGGACAGGCCGTAACAGCCCCCGTGTTCCTCCGTCGCGTCAGGCGAGCACAGAATCACACCGGGATTGTGCTGATGGCTGGAGGTGCCTCTCCGGCTTCCCACCTCCATCGTCCCATGCATCAGCGGAAGGCGCTCCAGCCTTCGCTCCATGGCGTGCCGCCCGTGGAAATGAATCGCTTCCCAGGAGCCGTTCGGCAGTTCCAGACAGGCGGACATCATCTTCTCCAGCCTGACCGCCTCCTTTCCTCCATTGGTGATTCTGGCGGAGCGGGCGATCACATCGCGGTCCGCAAACACGACATAGTACAGCTCCAGTTTCAGGGAAGACGCCGCGTCCTCCAGGAATATCACCAGCGTTTCCGCCGTTTCATCCTCATCGAACAGGCACGGCAGCCCCGGAATCTTATGGGCCCCCTCCCGGATCTCCCAGGAGACATAGCGGAAGTCGGCAGCCCGCGTTCCGTCCGCCTGACACACGCCCACACAGTTGTTCCGGTAATCGCCCACTCCATAGGAGGGAAATTCCTGAGGCAGCGTATCCAGGGAAAATGTTCTGTCCTCCCCCGCCTCGTAAGGATTTCCGGAAAATCCCACGTCTTTTCTGTGCAGCAGGTAATCCATGGTACAGTCCTCTACCCTTGCGCCATAGTAGAGATGAAGCAGAATCCCGTAATCGCCTGCCTTCATCTGATAAGTCGTCCGTTTCGTCTGAAGCGTAAATACCTGTTCCGCCTGATTCATAATGATAGCCATAACCTGATCTCCTTATAATTTTATATAAAAGTATTTTTCTGACACTCTTTGAGATGCGGCTGAAACAGCCTCAAGTAAAACCACGCGTTGCCGTAAGCTGTCAGTGAAAATCCGCACATGAGCCAGATCAGAAGGTAGACGGGAAAAAGCTTCGCATCCACCATGGTAAAATACATCGGCAGGCATGTGAGGGCAGCCGTGGCAATCAGGTATCCCGGCTTGTGAAAGGCAAAATAGAATGCATGGCCGGCCAGCTTACCCAGGGTGTTGGAAAATGCGGCAATGACCGGAAATATGTAAAGCAGCAGCACTCCCGTGATCAGCCCGATACCGATAAAGCCATAGGAAAGGAGAAGGGCTTCCACTGCGGCCAAAACCGCCCAGATGGCCGTCGCCTGCATGAAGTTCTGCCTAAAGCTGTGAAAAAATGCCTTCCAGACCGTGACATCTTTATCCTTATGGAGTTTCAGCGCCGTGTAATACATGGCCGTGGTCGAGGCCCCGATCGTCACAATGGGGAGACTCGTCACAAGCCAGAGGATATTCAACGCGATCATATTTCCCAGGAATCCGAATATCTGCCCGAAAATACTGTCTTCACTCAATACATTCATCGTTTCACACATCCCTTTCTCTCTCAGCCGTTATCCTATAGATTTCTATCCTACAGCTTTCCGCCTGAAGTTGCAATACCTTCAATAAACTGTTTCTGGAATATTAAGTAGATCACAATCATCGGCACACAGGCCAGCAGGGAAGCCGCCATCAGCTGCGGATAATTGTTCGTATACTGCCCCTGCATCTTCGCCAGCGCGGCGGACAGCGGCATCACCGTCTTGTTGCAGATCATGGGCCACATCAGATCCTTGTAGGCAAACACCGCGGTAAAGATACCGAGGGCCACCATGCCGGAGCGGGTCAGGGGCGCCATGATGTATAAAAATGTCTGACCGATATTGCAGCCGTCCAGACGTGCCGCCTCTTCCAGATCCTTCGGAAGTCCCAGATACGCCTGCCTCAGCAGAAATGTTCCGAACGCGGTCACAAGCCCCGGGAAAATCAGGGCAAACACGGTGTCCAAAAGGCCCATCTTACTCACCATTAAATACTGCGGAATGATGAAAATCTGTCCGGGCACCATCATCTGAAACAGGACCAGGGAAAACATGAAATTCTTTCCCTTAAAATTCAGCCGTGCAAACGCATAGGCCGCCATGGTCGCCGTGAGTACCGCGGCCGCGACTCGGCCCACGATCAGCAGGATGGTATTGATATACAGCTGAAGGAAATTCATATTATCGATAACCGTCTTAAAATTATCCGTCTGCCATACGGCCGGGAAGATGACGAACGGATTGACAGAAGTTGCCTCTGTTGATGTCTTAAATGCGGTGAGCGCCATCCAGATAAACGGCACGAGCATCGTAATGCTTACCAGGATCAAAACAACGTGAATGGATATGGCTGCCGCCTTTTTCTTTTTTTCCATGTTTCGTCTCCCCCTCTCTAATTATAATAAACCCATTTTTTCTGCGCCTTCATCTGGAATACCGTGATGATCATGATGATGGCCAGAAGTACAACGACAATGGTGGAACCAAGGCCCTTGTTATTCTGTACGAAAGAATACTGATAGAATAAGTAGACCAGGGACTGGGTCTTGGAGAGCGCCGGATTGTTTCTGTCCATAACCATAAAGATTAAGTCAAATACCTGAAGCGCGCCGATCACTCTGGTCACTGTCACGAAGAAAATAGTCGGTGACAGAAGCGGAACGGTGATATGGAAAAACTGGTAGATCCCGCTTGCACCGTCGATATTGGACGCCTCATAGTAATCCTTCGGGATCTCCTGAAGCCCCGATAAGAACAGGACCATGTTGTAGCCGATGATGGACCACACGCCGATGACGCCGATGGAATAGACTGCGATATTCGGGTTGGAGATCCAGTTAATATTTGTTCCGAACATATTGTTTAAAAGCCCGAACTCCGAGTTAAAGAGCCATCTCCACACCATGGCAATCGCCGCGGGGGCCGCAACCATGGGGAGGAAGAAGATCGTACGGTAAGCGGCCCGCCCCTTCATCTTCCGGTTCAGCAGCACGGCCAGAACCAGCGCGATGATGATGGAAAACGGCACTTCCACGATGGCGTATTTGAATGTATTAAGCAGCGACTGCCATACCTCCGGGTCTGTTAAGACCCTTTGGTAATTGGCCAGGCCGATGAAGATGTTGCCCTTTCCGAAGTCGCCGGTCTTGAAGAAGCTCTCATAGATCGTCTTGATAATCGGATAGATATTCAGTACAATCAGTCCGACCATGGTCGGCAGGATAAACGCCCAGCCCCATAAAAATTCGTTCTTTTCCCGGCTGGTGATCTTTCTTTTTATTTTCAATTCTGTTTCCTTTGCCACAGAAATCCCTCCTTCTCGTACCAGAGCGTGTTTGAAAATTCATATCCGAATTCTTCAAACACGCTCCAGGCCTTACTCGTCTGCCAGCATCTGATCCATTTTTTCTGAAATTGTCCCGCATACGGCAGCCATATCCTGATTACCGGACCATGCCTCTTTTAACTCGGTCGTCATCATGTTCCACCATACAAGAGTGCTTCTGGAATGCGGACGAAATACGATATCACCGTTCATCATATCCAGATAAGGCTGTAAATTGAACTTATCCGTGTTATTTACCCATTCATCGGATACGCCTTCATAGGCCGCCATGGTAACCCCCAGCTGCGCCTGCTTTAACTGCATATCCTTCGTTCCAAGGAACTCAATCAGCTTCCATGCCGCCTCCGGATTCTTTGTGTTGGCGCTGGCCGCCCATCCTAAACCATTATATAAAGAAACACGTTTTCCTGTCTCAGCATCCTTTGGAAGAACCGCTACGTCGCAGTGCTCTGCTATGTATTCGTTGTCCTTAAATGCAGCTACCATCCAGGAACCCTGGGACAACATTGCAATCTTGCCGGAACCGAGAAGTACATCGGTGCCCGTCTCAGACATAACCGCTGCCGGAGGCATTGCGTCTTTTACCAGCTTATCCACGTATTCCATAGCTTTAATGGTGTTTGGATCATCAAAACCAGACTTCTTCATATCATCAGAAATGACATTTCCGCTCATGGAGTAGATCACGTTCATCCAGCCGTCCTGCTCATTGGAAGGATTCATGGCGATTCCGTACTGGCTTCCGTCAGCCTTAGTCAGCTTCACCGCCGCATCGTATAAATCATCCCAGGTCCAGGTATCATCCGGATAGGCGATTCCGGCCTCATCGAACATATCCTTGTTATACCATAAGGCAATGGTGTCGATATCCTTCGGTATCGCGTAGGTCTTTCCGTCGTACTGGTACATTTCCTTAATGTCGGACGGGAATTTATCCATCTCCAGCTTTTCGCTGGATGCTACTTTATCGGTGAGATCCAGAAGAATGTCGTTGGACATATACTTTGTCGCCTCATTGGAGTGCATCCAGAATACGTCAGGCATGTCGCCGCCTGAGGCTCCCGCCTCTAAAAGTGTCCAGTAGCTGTCCCATGTGATTACCTGTAAATCGGTCTCGACTCCGGTCTCCTTCGTGAAATCGGCGAGGATCTGATCCAGTCCCGGCTTCTGTCCGTTATCCCAAATTGCTACATTTAATTTTCCGCCTGCGTCCGCAGCCGGTGTATTTCCCGCTTCTTTGCTGCCGCCTGATGAAGAATTTCCGCCGCCGCATGCCGTTAAAGATACCGCCATCGTCACCGCCATGGTAAGTGCTATACCTTTTTTCCACAATTTGATCACTTTTATTTCCTCCTTGCAATCCTGATTCATTCTGAGTTTTCGTTATTATTACCATCTGATCTTCTTCATCGGCCAATGAATTTTTCTTTTATTTGTGCACATTTTGTAGTTATGTCTTCGTTTCTGTGACTATATATTAGCACATTGCCACTCTCACCGTAAATGGAAATACCTTGATACAAATATACCAAAATGCTTTCTTGTGCGAAATATCTTGAAGTCACCACGCATTTTGGTATATAATATTTATAATTAATCCCCAGAAATAGATAGAGCGGAGGTGCTTTTTTATCTAATTTTTCATTTGCCCTGTTTACCGATAAGAATTTCGTCGACTGCACCCTGTTTCAATACGGATGGGAGAAATGCGATCCACACCACTCCTTCGGGCCGGCGGCGCGCAACCATTATCTGTTTCACTATATCATTTCCGGAAAGGGGCTCTTCGTCTCTACCGACAGCAGCAAAAAGGATACGGAATACCATCTTCACGCCGGTCAGGGCTTCTTAATCTCGCCCGGCCAGACCAATACGTACATTGCCGATTCCCTGGACCCGTGGGAATACGCGTGGGTGGAATTCGACGGCTTAAAGGCGCCGGAGATCATCGCCCTGTCGGGCCTGTCCTTCGATCTGCCGGTTTACAACAGCAACAATCCGGCCATGGAACAGGTCTTAAAAGACGAGATGATCTATATTGCCGGCCATACGACCGAATCTTCCTTTCATTTGATCGGCCACCTTTATCTGGCTCTCGACGCGCTGATCAAGTCCTCCAACCGCCGTATGACGGCTGTGGGCGGCCAGCTGAAGGATTTTTATGCCCGGGAGGCGGTCTCCTTTGTGGAACACAACTACCAGAACGATATCACGGTGGAGGACATTGCCGCCTTCTGCAACTTAAACCGCAGCTATTTCGGCAAGATCTTTAAGGATGTCCTCTCTGTTACGCCGCAGGAATTCCTGATCCGTTTCCGGATGGCAAAGGCCTGCGAGTACATGGAGACGACCAATCTTCCCATTGGAGAGATCAGCGCACGGGTCGGTTACCCCAGCCAGCTGCATTTTTCCAGGGCCTTTAAAAAAACGTATGGCCAACCTCCACGGGAATGGAGATTGGCCAATCAGCATAAGTAAATTCACAGTAACAGTTCATGTTGTATTTTATTTCAGGATTTCCCCGGTTTGGGCTCCCCCCTCTTCCCCTACCAGATTATACGCCTCCTGCTTATAATGGTAGGAATCCTTCATCAGCCCCCTGTCGCGGAATGTGCGGAAGGACCGTGATATCAGAAAAATGGTTTCCACGGACTCCGCCAGCTCCTCCTGGGCCTCCTGAATGGGAATATAGAGGTCCGGCAGCTCTCTGTGGTTCCCGATCTGAATCAAAAAGATTCTCTCAACGCCCAGCGCCTGAAAGGCCCGGAATAAGGTCAGCGTCTTCTCTTTATATTCTTCCTTTGTCATCCCATTGTCCGCATCCGTGCAGCCCTGGCACCAGACCATCCCAATCGAATGAACAGCGATCTTCTGAGATTCCACAAAGCTTACGCACGCCAGAAACCGCGCCGCTGCGTCCTTAAAATACGGAGTACCCGGCTGCCATTCCCGTATGCTGGAACCTCCCTTGGAACATGACACTGCAATAACCGGCCGTCCCGTCTTTCGATAACACGCATTTACAAACGCCGCAGCCATGGAGCCTGTCTTCATGCCTGGCTCCCAGACTCCTCCCTCACGGTTCTCATTTACTCCAAATGGTTCCACAAGCGGCACCAGTCTGTCCGGCTCCGTCACCGCCCGGTATTCCCAGGCCGCCCCGGGCAGCACCTTCGGAGCCAGCTGATCGTCGCCGCGTCCGGCCATATTGCTCTGTCCCATAAATAACAGAATATCTGCTTCCATCATAAGTCCTCTCCTGTTCCAATTGTCTACAGAACCTTCCGGGCCTCTCTCTCGCACCGGTAACGGTTTAACATATCCACAATCTGCACTCTCGTATACGGCTTAATGATAAAGCCGAACGCACGAATCTTCCACGCTTCCAGCGAGAACCCCGGTATTCCGGATAAGAGCACTACCTCCGGCGGATCCGGAAGCTGATATATCTTGGATGCCAGCGTGATCCCGCTGATATCCGGCATCACCACGTCAGAAAATACGATATCCACCGGATTCTCCTTCACATATTGAATTGCCGCAATCGCTTCGCCGAAGCTGCCGCATAGCTCGACGTCCTCCATCTCCCTTAATATTCTGGTAATTTTCTCCAGAAGTTCCTCTGAATTGTCTACTGCAATTGCCCTGATGCTCATAACCCCTCCTGATTTTCATCTAAAAAGAAGCCCCGGAATATCGCTATTCCAACAGCCTCCGGTAATCGAAATCATTTCCTTTGTTAAGAAATACGATACCATAAAAATGAAAAGAAGTCTATCTTTATGATAAATTATCCTTCCAGTACCAATAATAAGAGGAAATTATGATTTATAAATGATAAAATAGAAAAACAACCAGGAGGACGGAGATCACTTAAAATGGAATGGAACGAAAAATTACAAAGAATCATCGATTATGTGGAAGACCATCTGCAGCGGCGGGAAGAACCCATTGATGAAAACGTGGTATCGGACATTGCGGGCTGCTCCTTTGGTTTCTTTCAGAAGGTCTTTTCCTATATGAATGGAATCAGTTTTTCCGAGTACATCCGCTCCAGAAAACTGACGTTGGCCGGCTATGACTTAAAAAGCACGGATTTAAAGGTGGTTGATATCAGCTATAAGTACGGCTATGCCTCGCCGACCTCCTTTACGAAAGCCTTCCAGCAGTTTCACGGCATAACGCCCAAAGAAGCAAGGGATGGCCGTTCGGAATTAAAAATAGCGCCGAAGATGCAGATATCAAACAGACAGCAGTATTCGTGGCATATCGATCAGAAAGAGTCTTTCCGGCTTATAGGTATAAGCAAAACATTTTCCTGTAAAAACGGAGAGCACTACCTCCAGATCCCCAAATTCTGGAGCGAATGCCATGTGCGGGGCGATACGGCGAAACTGATTTCGCTGGACCGCGGTAATCCGAAAGGAATCTTCGGTCTGTTTACTGATTTTTGTGAACAGCACGAGGAGACAGTCTATTCCATCATGGTAATATCCGATCAGGAAGCGCCTCCGGGATTTGACGAGATCGTCATTCCCCCAGCCGCATGGGCCGTCTTCGACTGCCACGGTAAAATACCGCAGTCCATACACCATGGCTGGAAGTATCTTAACGAGGAGTGGCTTATAAAGTACCCCTTTAAACATGCGGCCTGCCCCGAGTTAGAATGGTACAGTGAAGGAGATCAGACCAGCGATACGTATAAGGCCCAGATATGGATACCCATTATAGAAGAACGATGAAAATGCAAAAAGGAGCAGCGTTATGAGCGAAAAATATACATTTGATGATTTTTTATCCACTGTCGATGGAGATAACCGGGAGTTTGTAAGGGAACTGCATGAGGAGCTGACGAAACTCGGCTGCAAAACAGAGATAAAGCAGGCAAAAAGCGGCTATGTCGTCTCCTGCCTTCAGAATAAAAAGACGATCCTCAACTACGTATTCCGCAGAAAGGGACTGATGGTCCGCATCTATCCAAACCATCTGGCGGACTACATGGAGGTGTTCGATACCATCTCCGATGAGCTGGCAAAGGCCATCCGGGACACGCCTGTGTGCAAACGCCTGTTGGACCCATCCGCATGCAACTCCAAATGCGCCATGGGCTACGACTTTGTCTTTAGAGGCCAGCGGCAGCAAAAATGCCGCAGCAGTGCATTCTTCATTTTACTTAGCAGCGATAACAGGGCTTTCGTAAAAGCGCTGTTGTTGAACGAAGCTAATGCATCTGTACAAGTATGACTCACACCAGCTTAAAAATACGTAATTTCTAACCGGAAAGGAATAACAATTATGAGAAATATGGAACCGCCGTTTCGAATCGAGAAAAAAGACAGTTTCCGCGTTGTCGGCCCTGCCATGCGCACAACAAATCAAAAAGGGCAGGGAAGGAAAATGATTCCCGCACACTGGGCGGACTTCAAAGCGAAAGGGCTTGAGAAAGACTTATTATCACGGGCGAATCGGGAACCTTACGGTCTGTTCGGCATTAATATCTATAACACCGATGAAGCCGATCCGCGGATATTCGATTATCTTATAGCGGTATCCAGCGATACGGAGGCGGGGGATGCATTTTCGTCTTATGAAGTACCGGCCAGGACCTGGGCCATCTTCCCCTGTACCCTTGAAACGATCGGAAAGACGGAAGCGCAGGCCATCACAAAATGGCTGCCTTTATTTAAATATAGACCGTTAAATAAAGGCTACATAACCGGCCGGATGAAATCAAATGCACCGGATCTCGAGTATTATGGGGAGAATGGCCTTGTGGAGGTCTGGATTGCGGTGGAGAAAAAATAAAGAGTCCGGCAAGCCGGACTCTTTCATCGTAATGCGGCATCCACATCCGCAGCTTATCTATGCAACGACTTCTCCCGCAGACTTCTTTGTATCTGCGGTCTCTGTATTTTCTGAAGTCACATCTTTTCCGATCAGCTTCTTAATCCCCTCAAAGGCTACAATCACACCCAGAATCAGAAGAAGTACTGCAAATACCAGCTGCAGGGCATTGCCAAAGACAAACTGGCCGGAAAGTGCAGTCACCAGTTCCCTGATCTTTAAAGCCAGAGCCGTAAATGTGACGCCGAGCATGATCACCATCGGCCCCCAGAGCATGGCGCCCTGGCGTTTCGTCTTCTTTAAAAATACGGCGCAGGCAATCAGGGCCAGTGCGGAAAGCAGCTGGTTCGCCGAACCGAACAGCGGCCAGATGCTGGCGTAACCGGCACGGGAAAGCGCATAGCAGAGCACCAGTGTCAGGATGGTGGCAAAATACTTATTGGTCAGAACCTTGTTAAGCGGTGACTGATTCTCCGGTGCGATGCTGTCATCCGTGAAGAATTCCTGGAACGCGATACGTCCCACACGCGCTACGGAATCGAGACTCGTCAGCGCAAACGCCGAAATCGCCAAAGTGATTAACGTATAGCAGACGGACTCCGGAAGCCCCAGGCTTGTCAAAAAGATGGAAATAGCCTGTGCAAACAGCTGCGGCGGCGTTCCTGCCGGAAGTCCTTCCTGTGTGGCGACGAATCCGGCCGCAATCAGCGCCGTAATGGCGAGAAGGCTTTCCAAAAGCATGGCTCCAAAGGATACCGGAAGCATGTTTTTTTCATTTTTAATCTGCTTGGAAGCCGTTCCTGAGGCAACCAGAGAATGAAAGCCCGATACAGCGCCGCAGGCAATGGTGACGAACAGCGCCGGGAATAAGTAGGAGACGCTCCCGTTGGCCGCGGTCAGCTTGAAGGCTGTAAAGGAAGGCAGATTCATAGACGGATTGTATACACAGATGCCGAGCACCGATCCCACGATCATGGCGATCAGCAGATAGCTGTTTAAGTAGTCACGAGGCTGTAAAAGCGCCCATACCGGTGTCACACAGGCAATGATCACGTAGATAAATACGAAAATCAGCCATGCACTCTGCGGCACATAGATGGGGAATGCCAGCCCCAGGCCTACGGCCAGTACGAGAAGCGCGATTGCAAACAGTGTGTTAAGCATCTTGGGGAATCTCGTATATTTCAAATAAAAGCCCAGTCCCACGGCAAATGCGATGAAGAGCAGCGAGGTCGTCGCAACCGCGCCGTTGGCAGTCACCGTGGCTTTGTTGGCGTCAAAACCATTGAAGGTACCCGCCACGATATCGGCAAATGCCGCTACCACCAGAATGGAGAACAGCCAGGTAAACAGCAGAAACAGCCGTTTTCCAAGTTTTCCGATATAGAGTTCGATGATATAGCCGATGGAACGGCCCTTATTTTTCACGGAGGCATACATGGAGGCAAAATCCTGTACTGCGCCGAAGAACACGCCGCCCAGCAGAATCCAGAGCATAACAGGAAGCCATCCGAACATCGCCGCCTGAATCGGTCCGTTGATCGGCCCCGCGCCGGCAATTGATGCAAACTGGTGGCCAAATACCACGTTGGTATCGGCCGGAACGTAATCCACACCGTCCTCCATCTCATAGGCGGGCGTTTTGGAATCCGGATTGATGCCCCATTTCTTTGCAAGATACCTCCCGTAGATCAGGTACGCGCCGCCCAGCACTACGACGGCAAGAATCATCATTGTTAAGCCATTCATACTCTGTCTCTCCTTTTTCTTCAACCAGACCAATTCCTCCTGTGTCTGGCCAGAAGTTCCGGAGTAAAAAAGAAACGCCCCTTCCGCTGTTCGCTTATTACCGCCTGTCGGGCGGCAGTCATGCGGCGCGTAAGCCCCGTCTTCATCCGCAGCGTTTCTTCCAGTCGGGAAGGCGCCTGGGGACAAATTTTCACTTTTTCATTCCAAACCTCTGATGAAATGGAGTTTATCACTTTACAGTATAGAAATCAATAATAAGTTTATACTTTTTTTATATTTTATTTACATATCTTTTATAACTTACAGTTATATAAATTCAGGGCATTGACTACCGTTACCATACCACGGAGAGATCGCTCCTTGTTTTTATCTGCACAGTCTCATGCTCTCTTAAATACTGAAGGGCCATCTGCGGCACCTCGGAGCCGATCCGTTTCACCACCCGGCATTTGCGGTAGAAATCATAGCCGCCCGTCCCGCTGGCGCGGTAATCGCTCATACAGAGCGTAAGCTTCCGTCCGCCAATGGGGGCCCCGTCATACAGAAGCTTCGTCACACGGTCTCCCACCGGTCTGCGCAGATCGAACTCACAGGAAATCCCGGCGAAGAAGTCGTAATTGTAGTGCTCGACCTTAGGCTTTAAAAATACGTCCGAAACCCGCACTTCTCCGTTTTCCACGGTGAAATATTCCGCACACCGTTCCAGTGCCTTCTTCATCACCGTTTCGTCCACTTCCAGAACCACCAGTGTGTTGGCAAACGGGTACACAGACACGATATCCCGTGTCGTCACACGTTTCTCCAGACCCATCGGTGTGTTCCCCAGCCCCACACAGGAGATATCCGCTCCCGAATATTCCAGCTGGAGCTGGTTAAAGAAATCGGCTACCCTGGAACCCTGAAGCGCCATCGCAAGCTTGGACTGCCGGGGAATATCCTCCTCCAGGCTGCCCGCCTTCTCGTCAAGCCACTGCTGAACCCTCTGCTCCAGCGGAAGCAGGGACCGGTACGGTTCCTCATCATGAATCTCTCCCGCCGGATTGATCGAGGCCGAGACGGACACTTCTCCAGCCTCACAGGCGATTTCCAGCTTTGCATAGCAGACCGCATTTGCCGGAAGCTGCAGCGTTGTGGTCCCGTTTATCTTCCTGGCAGGCACCATCATGTGCTGATGAGCGGTCAGCAGCACGTCGAAATCCAGCTCCCGAAGGATCCGGCATCCCACATTTTCCCCGCTCTCACTCAGCAGGTCTCCGGTTTCCAGATCACATTCATAGCCGCCGTGATAGATGCACACCGTCACATCCGAGATCGCCTTTAAGCGCTCCAGTTCCCGTTCTGCCGCTGAAAAGGCGTCGGTCACTTCCAAATCCCTCATATGCCCCGGCTGTTCCCACACATTGACAAAATCGGTTACCACACCGGTTACTCCCATCCGCAGACCATTTTCCATGGTAAACACCTGGCTGGATATCACTCCCAGGCGGCCTTTCCGGTCCCGGACATTGGCACAGATGCAGCGCGCGTTTAAGGCATTTAAATGATGCTCCAGATACTCATATCCGAAGTTAAAATCATGATTTCCAAGAGTCACCGCGTCGTAACCGCCGGCGTTAAAGACATCCGCAATGGCATGTTCCGCCTCCAGGCCTTCCTTCCTGCCCGCGGACAGGTAAATGGCCATGGGGGACCCCTGTAGCGTGTCGCCCCCGTCCAGGACCAGCGTATTCCCGTCCTTCTGATAATTGGCGATGCAGTTTAACAGTCCGGCCGGCTTCTCGCTCCGTTCCGTGTATGCAGAAGGGAAAAGATATCCGTGGACATCTGATGTATAATAAATTTTTGCTGTCTTTCTCATATTTATCCCCTCGTCAGTTTTACCCTGATTCTCGTGGAAATGTATTCCACAATCAGAACCAGCACAATCAGTCCCACCAGAATGGCTCCCGCCTCGTTCCAGCGATAGGAATTCATGGCGAAGATCAGTGGTGCGCCGATACCGCCCGCGCCTACCAGACCCAGCACAGTGGCATCTCTTAAGTTAATATCAAAACGGTAAATGACCGTCGATGCAAAATTCGGAATCAGCTGAGGCAGAATTCCATACCTGATCTTCTGCATCGTATTGCAGCCGCAGGCGTCCAGCGACTCCAGAATTCTGATGTCCAGATCCTCGATTGCCTCAATATACATCTTGGACACCATACCGATGGAACACACGGACATGGTCAATAGTCCCGTAAATGCCCCAGGCCCGCTGACACGGATAAACATCAGTCCATAGACAAACGCCGGCACGGTACGGATTGCCATGATGGCCATCCGGCTCAGCCTGGCGATGGGCGCCGGCATCAGATTCGATGCGGACAGAAACGAAAACGGGATCGCCAGTACCGCGCCCACCAGTGTACCCAAAAATGCGATGCAGACGGTCTCCAGAAGAAGGTAGGGCACGCCCTGCATGGTAAAGTTAAAGAGCAGCTTTGGATCGGGATGAAAGATTCCCTTTAAAATGTTTAAGGCGATCTGCCCGCCGTTTGCTCCGCCTCCCGTGAATTCCACTGCGGAACCGGACCATGCGATCAGGGCCACCACGATCACCGATACCACAATCTGGTATACCGTGCTGCGCGGACGATCTTTATATGCTTGTTCAATCTGTTTGTTCATTTTCCGCTCTCCCCTCTATACCAGTTTTTTCCGGCAGTAACGGCTCACCGATTCGATGATGAATACCGTAAGAAACAACATCACCAGGATCATGCCGACGCTGGAATACTCTCTCCAGCCCAGCTTTTCATTCAGGATCAGTCCCAGGCCGCCCGCGCCCACGTAACCGAGGATCGCGGCGTACCGGACATTTCCCTCAAAGCAGAACAGGCCGTTGGAGATGTAGGATGGGAGCACCTGCGGAATAATTGCGCTGACAAATGCACGGACCCGCGTAGCCCCGATGGCTTCCACCGCCTCGAAGGCGCCCATATCCACCGTCTCGATCTCCTCATACAGGATTTTCCCCATATAGGCGAATGTGAAGATGGCAATCGCCGTGGTTCCTGCCAGAGTGCCCAGTCCGAATACATAGGTAGCGATCAGAGCGGTTACCAGCGTAGGAAGCGTTCTCACAATACTCAGGAACAGCCTCATGACACTGATCACCAGCCTGCTCTTAATCACATTGGTGGAAGCCGCCATGGCAAACGGTACCACCAGCACCGCGCCGGCCACCGTGCCTAAAAGTGACATTTTGATGGTATCAAAAAGCGGTTTCCAGATCTGTGACATATAGGAGACCCTCGGCGGGATCATCATGCCCAGTATGACGAAAAACTGATTTCCCCTCTCGGCCAGAACCCTCAAGTCAAATCCGGTTATCTTCACGGAGATGGCCGTCATAATCAGCAGGATAACCGCAACGAGAGGCAGACGCGAAGCCGGTTTTTCAATTGTCTTACCATTGGAAATCGTCATTTTCTTCGGCGGAAAGACCTTGTCGTATAAACTCATCCGGCCACCTCCTGCTCCAGCTTCCCTTCGTAGATATTGTTCAGGATCTCTTCATTGACATCGGATACGGGGCCGTCATAGACGATCTGGCCCGCACGGATGCCGACCACGCGGCTGGCGTACGTGAGTGCCAGTTCCACGTGGTGAATGTTAAGAAGAATGGTGATATTCATCTCCTTGTTGATCCTCTGGAAGTCCTCCATAACCTGCTTGGCCGTTACCGGGTCTAAGGATGCCACCGGCTCATCCGCCAGGATGATCTGCGGATTCTGCGCCAGGGTTCTCGCCAGGGCCACTCTCTGCTGCTGCCCGCCGGAGAGCTGGTCCGCGCGCACAAACGCCTTGTCCAGAATCCCCACCTTATCCAGAGCCTCCAGGGCCGCCAGCCTGTCCTCCTTCGGATAGATCCCGAAGAGCGCCCGGATAAAGGACAGATCCGGCACCTTTGCCATCAGCACATTATTGATGACCTTTGTCCGGGTCACTAAGTTAAACGACTGGAAGATCATGCCGATCTTTCTGCGGAAACGGCGGAGTTCCTTACCTTTCAGCTGCATCACATCGGTTCCGTCCACAGTAAGCTTCCCCTCGGTGATGTCGTGCATCCGGTTAATGGTCCGCAGAAGCGTGGATTTCCCGGCGCCGGAAAGGCCAATGATCGCCACAAATTCTCCCTGCTCGATCTTTAAATTGACATCCTTCAGTGCGTTAAAACCATTGGGGTACGTCTTTCCTACTTTATCAAATTCAATCATGCTCCTACCTCGACTTTAGTATTTTCTCATGGAAACCCAAAAGGAGGCGCCGTAAACCATATTTCTTTACGGTGCCTCCTTAATAATCGTGCTTATCGCTTATTTGGCATTTAATTCCTGAATCATCTTCTGTGCTGCGCGCTCATTATCGTAATCGGAAGACTGTGCAGGCTCATATCCCATATGGCTGTAAATGGCGATTACCTTCTTGCCCTCTTCTGTCTTTCCAATGTTGATAAAGGCATTCTGAATGGCTGTCTTAAAGGCGTCATCCATAATCTTGGAAGTCTTGCTTACGCTGACTGTATCATTATAGATTGGAGGAGTTACACCGATCACATTCGTCTCTTCCCAGATCGATCCGCTTCTTCCATACTCGGAATTCCACTTTTCTTCATAGTCTCTGCGGGCATCTGCGTATGTACAGAGGACATCCACCTGTCCGGAAGCCAGTCTTGCAAATGCGCTGCCGTAAGAATCGGACTGAACCGCATGTCCAAGATCCAGAATGTTCTTCTCAAAGTTCTCCTGAAGCCATAAAGACGGATAGATGTATCCGGCCGGTGATGAGGAAGACATCACGCTCCAGTTTGCGCTGCTTAAATCATCAAAGGTCAGCGCTTCTCCGCTGTTAACCTTCTTTGCCAGCTCCTGCCCTTTTTCAGATGGTCCTGCGATCATCAGCGCACGGTAGGAAGTAACCTGCTGGTCTGTCGGCTCCGTCGCCTTACCGTCATTCCAGTCCTTGGCGCTGTCGGAATTCTTGCTCAGTCCGTCACGGGTTGCTGTCAGGATTACATCGGCACCATCGTCGTAAAGCACATAGGTACCGCCTGGAATCAATCCAATGTCCGCCGTTCCAGCGGAGAGTGCCTCGCCTACCGCCTCATAGCTGGTACCTACTGTGATAACCACCTCGCCGATATCATACCCTTCCTTAGCGAGTTCTGCCTTTAACATATCCTTTAATGGTTCTGTTGCCGTTACAATCTCTTCCGGTTCTCTGGAAGGAACGAAGTATACGTTCAGTTTGTCAATCTTCTTGTTTTCCGCAGCGGCCGTCTGTTCTTCAGTCGCTTTCTCCGATGCTCCGGAAGCGGTCGTCTCCACAGCAGCCTTCGTGTCCGCTGCGGTATCCTTCTGTCCGCCGGATCCTGAACATCCGCTGACCATTGCTGCACACAGTGCAATTGCCATCATTACAGAAACTGATTTTTTCATAACGCTCTCCTTTACCTGATCCATCTTCTCTGGGGTTACCGTTATGCGCTGTCGCCAACCTCTAGCTTGGTGGGAAGATAAATTGTCATGTTGTCGCTGCGTCCGCCCTGGATCTGTTCCAGGAGAAGTTTGATCGCTGTCTGCCAGACAATCTCCGGAAACATACGAACCTTGGTGTACGTCGGCCACTGGGATTCCAGTGTCTCGATATCCTTGTAGATCACCACGGCCACATCCTTGGGTACCCGGAGCCCCGCATCAAAAAATGCCTCCAGCACCCCTTCGGCCACCTCGTCGCTGCCTAAAAGCACCGCTTCCGGCAAATGCCCCGACGCTGCCGCCTGTCTTGCAAGCTCGTATCCGCCATCCCGGCTGAACTCCCCGATAAAGAAGTGATTCTCATCGTAACAGCCCCGCTCCCGGAAGGTCTCTCTCAAGCCCTCCAGTCTCCGGTAACCGATGCGCAAGTCTCCCTCTTCATAAAGTCCGCCTATGTATCCGACACTCCGGTACTGCTTTCTGTCCAGAAGATAGTAAAGCATCTCCCGAATTCCCTTTGTAAAGTCCATGACGATACAGTCGTATTCGTAGTCTTTGGGATCCGAATTAATAAACACGATGGCAAAGCTCTGCATCCGCAGACTCTCCATCTCCGACTCGGAGAAGACACCAAAGGCGATGATTCCGTCGTAATGTGACGGTGCCGCCTTGTCCATACGTACAAACTTCACGTCGGTCTTTTCCGCCATGGTCTTTGCAATGCAGTCCAGAGAAGAAATCCGGATATTCGGCCTGTCCTTCCTGATGATGTGCCAATCCGCAACTCCTATGACAATTTCCTTTTCTTTCTGCGCATGCCGCATTCTGGGTGGGACATAGTTTAATTCGTGGGCAATTTTAAATATCTTCTTTCTTACTTCAGGACTTACCACAATGGTGTCATCCTGATTCAGCACACGTGATACCGTCGTACTCGAGACGCTCGCCAGCTGAGAAATTTCTTTAATTGTAGCCATGTTTTATATCCTCACCTTTCAATTTTATTATAGTTCCATTATCTTCCAGAGTCAATGAAAATAGTAAATATTTACTGAAATTTTACTAAGAAATAAAGCGTCCTTTACAAATCGAAAAGGGAGACCGTTTACCGGCCTCCCCTCACTGTACGTGGCAGTCTCACAGTTAGTCTAAAAACTGATCGCCATATCCATAATGTTCCACCACATAGTCAATATCCTTATCGCCTCTGCCGCTTAAGCACACCAGGATCGAACCCTGTCTCATCTCCTTCGCCCTGCGCATCGCGTATGCCACGGCATGGGAGCTCTCAATCGCGGGGATGATTCCCTCGTAGCGGGACAGCTTGAAGAAAGCTTCCATGGCCTGCTCGTCGCTGACTGTCTCGTATTTCACACGGCCCAGGTCATGTAAAAATGCGTGCTCCGGTCCTACCGACGGGTAGTCCAGACCACTGGCAATGGAATATACCGGCGCCGGTTCTCCGTTCTCATCCTTCAGCATGATGCTCTCAAAGCCATGCATGATGCCCTTTTCTCCAAATTTCATGGAAGCCGCGTGGTCGCCTAACTTCTCGCCTCTGCCTAAAGGCTCCACGCCGGTGATGTCCACAGGATCATCCAGGAACGGAATGAACATACCGATGGAGTTGCTTCCGCCGCCGACACAGGCGCACACCTCGTCCGGGAACATCCCTGTCATCTCATAAAACTGGTCTCTCGCCTCGTATCCCACGACTGACTGGAAATCACGCACCATCAACGGGAATGGATGCGGGCCCAGCGCGGAACCGATACAGTAGATCGAGTCCTTATAATTCTTCGCATACGATTCGAAAGCGGAATCAACTGCTTCCTTTAAGGTCTTGAGACCGTGTGTCACAGGCACCACCTTGGCGCCCAGAATCTTCATTCTCGTCACATTGGGAGCCTGCTTCGCAATGTCGACTTCCCCCATATGAATCTCGCACTCCAGGCCAAAGAAAGCCGCAGCCGTGGCTAAAGCCACGCCGTGCTGGCCAGCTCCTGTCTCCGCGATCAGACGCTTCTTTCCCATGAACTTCGCCAGAAGTCCCTCGCCCATGCAATGGTTTAACTTATGAGCCCCTGTGTGGTTTAAGTCCTCTCTCTTTAAATAGATCTGGCAGTTGCCGATGCTTTTGGAGAGACGTTCGCAGTGGTAGACCGGCGTCGGCCTGCCCTGGAACTCCTTCCTGATTCTCCGCAGTTCGTTGATAAACTGGGAGGAGTGGCAGATCGTCTGGTATGCGTCTGCAATCTCCTCAAAAGCCGGGATCAGTTCATCCGTTAAATAAGCGCCTCCATAAGGGCCAAAACGCCCGTCTTTGTCCGGGTAGTTCTTCAAATATGTCCTGTAATCCATATCCTTCTCCTTTATAACTGTTTTTGTTAGCCGCTAAGTGTTTACAGTATAGCATAAATAGGGGGCGCTTGAAAGACTTGCGGCGTTACTATTCCATTATTTCTTCTTATCCAAATTTAATTTTGCAAACGCATCCGCAAACGCTGAGTTGATCGGCGCCTCCGCCTCCTTCTTCTGCTGGTTTAAATATTTGGCCACGTCCTTTTTCGATACGCCTGCGCCCTCCTTGGCCCGGCGGTCCTTGAAGGATGACAGTTTTTCCTTATAACCACATTTGCATACAAAGATCTGACTGTCTCCTTTTCCGCGCAGTTCCATCTTCTTATGGCAGACCGGGCAGCGTGCGTTGCTGGTTCTGGCTACGGTTTCCCTGTGGCCGCACTCCCTGTCCTGACACACCAGCATCTCGCTGTTCTTCCCTTTTACGAGAAGCATCCGTTTGCCGCAGACAGGGCATTTTGTATTTGTCACATTATCGTGGCGGAACTGGCCCTCTCCGCTTTTAATCTGGGAGATCAATTCATTGGAATAGGAGCGGATATCCTTCATAAAGGCGGCACGCTTCAGCTTTCCATCCGCAATTTTCGACAGCCGCATCTCCCAGTCAGCAGTCAGTTCCGGTTTTCTCAAATCCTCCGGAACCAGGGTGAGAAGCTGTTTCGCCTTAGAGGTCAGGCAGATGTCCTTCCCCCGTTTCTCCAGCAAGAAGCTGGAAAACAGTTTCTCAATAATATCTGCTCTGGTGGCGACGGTACCCAGACCGCCTGTCTCTCCCAGCGTCTTCGCCATAGCTTTATCCTTCGATTCCATATAGGCGGTGGGATTTTCCATAGCAGAAAGCAGTGTCGCCTCGTTAAATGGAGCCGGCGGCTTCGTCTTTCCTTCCGTCATTGTGACGGAAAGCTTCGGAATCCTGTCCCCTCTCTTTACATCCGGAAGTTTCTGCGCGCGTATCTCCTGCCGCTCCGAATCCTCCCCGTCATCCTCGTCGTCATCCTGCCCCTCATAGACCTCCCGCCATCCGGCGCTCTTTACAATCCTGCCCTTTGCGGCAAAATTTTCACCGGCCAGTTCTACCGTAAGCTCCGTCTGCTCGTACTCGAAAGGCGGATAGAGAACGGCGATGAATCTTCGCACCACGAGGTCATAGATTTTGCGTTCCTCCACAGTCATATGGTCCAGCTGTACGAACTGCTCCGTCGGTATGATGGCATGGTGGTCCGATACCTTCTTATCATCCACAAAAGACGGCTTAGCCACAATCTTCTGATTCATCAGGCGCCCGGCCAGTTTCCGGTACGGGCCCACGCCGCAGGCCTCCAGGCGCTCCTTGATTGACGGTACGATATCCGAACTCAAGTACCTGGAATCCGTTCTGGGATACGTCAGGACCTTGTGATTTTCGTAAAGCCGCTGCATGATATTGAGCGTTTCCTTGGCCGAATAATTGAACTTCCGGTTTGCCTCCCTCTGAAGCTCTGTCAGATCATAGAGCTGCGGTGCATACGTCTTCTTCGGAATACGCTTTACCTCGGTTACAAGCCCCTGGCCGCTGCCAGCCTCGATCTTCTTCATAATTCCTTCCACCCGTTCCTTATCAAAAGAGCGGAAGCTCTTTGACTTTTCGTCGCGCCACGTCAGTATGAGCGGTGGTGTCTGGCTCTTTGCCGCGATTCCGTAATAGGGCTTCGGCACAAAATTCTTAATCTCCTCCTCCCGGCTGGCGATAATTGCAAGGGTCGGAGTCTGAACACGGCCGCAGGACAGCTGCGCATTGTACTTGCAGGTCAGAGCTCTGGTAGCATTGATTCCCACCAGCCAGTCTGCTTCCGCCCGGCACATGGCGGCATCATAGAGATTGTCGTATTCATGGCCGTTTTTCAGCTTCGCAAATCCGTCCCTAATGGCCTTGTCCGTGACAGACGAAATCCAGAGTCGCTTGATCGGCTTCCGGCATCCGGTTTTCTCCAGGATCAGCCTGGCCACCAGTTCCCCCTCCCGGCCTGCATCTGTGGCGATAATGATCTCGCCCACATCCTTCCTCTGAAGCTGCGCCTTGACCGCGCTGAACTGTTTTCCCGTCTGTTTGATCACTTCCAGCTTAAACTGCTCCGGCATCATGGGAAGGTCTTCCATCTTCCACGTCTTATACTTCGGGTCGTAATCTTCCGGGTCCGCCAGCGTCACCAGATGCCCCAGCCCCCAGGTTACAATATATTGATCGCCCTCCAGCGCGCCGTTTTGATTCCTTCCGCAGCGAAGGACCCTGGCAATATCACGCGCCACCGACGGTTTTTCTGCTATTACTAAAGATTTCATTTTGTTTATTTCCTTCCTGACCCCGTTTACTGCCGGTTGTCCACTTTTTGCATGCTGTTTAATATCTCTGTGATGGATTCACTTCTGCCATCGCTGTAAAGAGCAATCAGAAACATGAGGTGAGATCCGATCTCCCTGCAATAGATATCCTCGTTAACATCGGCCGACAAGGATAGCTTTATATAGGAGTATCCGCCCAGCATTACACTCTCCGTTATGGTGGAAGGAGTCCCGCCGGCCATGATCTGCCGGCTCATCTCCTCTAAACAGGTTTTCGGAGTGTAGCCGTAATAATCAGAAGATGGGGACTCGGTATCCTCATAACATATCATCAAATGGGCCAGGCTTTTCCCCTGCTCCATACTGAAATTGCTTCTGGAATCCACAACAAAATCTAAATAATTCTGACTTCTGTCCCAATCCCGAATGGACCATTCAGCGTGGCCTCCCGGAAAGGTGATTTGATAATCAGCCCATTCGTTTGTAAATATACTTCCGCTTTCGTTTAAATATGCAGCTGGAGAAAGGGCAGATTCCTCTACACCGGGTTCTTTTGTCTGACTGCATGCACCGGAAGCATCAAAATCATAACTGGTTCCATGGAATACCTTCCGGGTATTTCGCAGCATATGCCCATCCGGTTCCAGATAATACCATAGGCATTGATCCCACAGCCAGCCGGTATCCATATAGCCATCCCGATTTAAATAGTACCATTCTCCCTGCACCTCAACCCATGAATTGATCGTCGGCTCACCATTGTCCTGCAGATATTGAACTCCCTGTTCTGTCCTGTTCCAGTCTCCATTCGCCAGCACAGCGCTTGCTTCACTTGCTGTCAGAGCCCCGGTAAACAGCGTACATAGAAGAATTCGCTTCCACTTCATGCATTTACCTCCTAAAAGAATTCCGCTTTATTCCTGTGCCATCTGGAGTCTCAACGTCTCACTGTGCCGGACAGCCAGTTCTCGTACCAGTATAACATAAATTCCAGACAATTTCAGCCCTTTAAAAATGATGGAAAACAGCTTGTCCCAGGCCGCCTGTCCATGTTATACTACTATCACAAAACCGATGATAGCCTTTATAAGAAGCTATCGCCACAGGAATCCGGTTTCTGTCCGCATTCCTTTCTGCCCAATTCATCTGGCATTCTACGTCCGTTCGGACTTAAGAATCCCCATTTACCAAAAATCAATGTAAATAACACAAAAAAATAAGCAGGGCTATTGTCTGTTTTTGAAAAAAACATTATAATGGAGATAGGTTCTTATATAGCTGGAAACGGAGGCTATATGAGCAATACGAATGATGCAGGCGGCTCCAAAGATATACCGGACAACTTTCCGGCGGAAGATCTTGTCTTAAAGAGCGCTATGCAGTTTTTCGGAGATGAACTGCTGTCATACTTAAAAATCACTGCGGAACCGGTAACAGTCGGCCAAACGGAATTTGTCCATCTGGAAGCGAAGCAGCTATATGAAGACTTTAACTTCATTAAGCCTGACCAAAGCTGGATTCATCTGGAGTTTGAGAGCGACAGTATCAAGGAGGAGGATCTGCGCCGCTTTCGCAGTTATGAAGCAGTCACCGCGTATATCTGTCACGTCGATATCACGACTTACGTGATCTGTTCATCAACCGTAAAGGAAATCTTGTCAGAATTAAAGACCGGACACAACACCTACCGGATCATCCCGATTCGTCTGAAAGACAAAGACGCGGATGAATTACTTGCCAGGCTGTTTGAAAAGCAGAAAAGCGGAGAAAAGCTGGAACATTCTGATCTTGTCCCCCTGCTGCTCACCACATTGATGTCTGGTACCACGAATCAAAAAGACCGGATTATTCTGGCAAATCAGCTGATCACTAAATCCGGCGCTATATCAGAGACAGATTTAAAAAAGATGCAGGCAGTCCTGTATACACTTGCAAACAAGTTTCTGTCAAAAGACGATTTAAACCAGGTAAAGGAGGTGCTATTCATGACACCATTAGGTGAAATGCTGGTGAAAGATGGATTTGAAAAGGGCATAGAAAGAGGCGCCGGCGCTCTGATTTCCATTTGTCGGGAAACAGGATTTTCCTATGATGATACCCGTAAAAAGCTGATTGAAAAGCTGGAACTGGACTCCCCCGCCGCAGTCAGATATATGGAAGAATTCTGGAGCCGGACCTCTGTCTGATTCCTTAAAAGGCCGCCTTGATATCACGACTGCATAAAATAATCTCACCGAAAAAAACAGCGGCAGAAAGAACCACTAAGGCTCTCTCTGCCGCCAAAAGTCATACGCTTTTGCATAGATCCGGACACTTCTCTGACCTATATCCGATACTTCTCATACTCCAACTCACAGGGATTTCCCTTGCAGAACAGGATCTCGCCCTTTGTCAGATTAATAATCATGGAGAATTTTATCGCTGGCCTATACGCCGGGAGTCGCCCAGCCCTGCGTGGAGATCCACCGTAATCCTGAGGAGAGTTATGAACTCACCGGCCGCGGAAACTTAGTAGCCGTCGTCACAGACGGAACCGCGGTACTTGGCCTCGGTGATATCGGCCCAGAAGCCGCCATGCCTGTCATGGAGGGTAAATGCATCCTGTTCCGGGAATTTGCCGGAGTCAATGCATTTCCCATCTGTCTGGCTGCAAAGGACGTGGATGAGATCATCCGGACCGTGGAATGCATGGCCCCCACCTTTGGCGGCATCAATCTGGAGGACATTTCCGCCCCCAGGTGTTTCGAAATTGAACGAAGACTGAAAGAGCGGCTTTCCATCCCTGTCTTCCACGACGATCAGCATGGGACGGCCATCGTCGTGCTGGCAGGTCTCATCAACGCATTAAAGCTGACCGGAAAGAAGAAAGAGACTGCTCGGGTCGTGATCAGCGGCGCCGGGTCTGCCGGAATCTCCATCTGCCGCCTCCTCATGTCTCACGGCTTCCGTGACATCGTGATGACGGACAAATGCGGGGCGCTGGCCCCCGGAGAGTCCTTTATGAATCCGGCCCAGCAGGAGATGGCCGCTGTCACCAATCCGCGCCAGGAACGCGGTCCGCTGGAGACAATTATCAAAGACAAAGATATCTTCGTCGGAGTATCGGCCCCCGGGATTGCAACATCGGCCATGATCTCCACCATGGCACCGGATTCTATCGTATTTGCCATGGCTAACCCGGTTCCCGAAATTATGCCGGACGAGGCGAAAGCCGGCGGCGCCCGTGTTGTTGCCACCGGACGCTCCGATTTTCCGAATCAGATCAACAACCTTTTAGCCTTCCCGGGAATCTTTCGCGGAGCGCTGGACGTCAGTGCTTCCGATATCAACGAGGATATGAAAATAGCTGCCGCAGCGGCTATCGCCGGTCTGGTAACCGATGAAGAGCTGTCTCGTGACTGTATTATTCCGAATCCACTGGATAAAAGAGTCAGCGCTGCCGTCGCCAGAGCCGTAGGAGAAGCGGCGGTCCGCAGCGAAGTCGCACGCAAAGTGAGGAACTGATTGTATGAAACTGGAAATAGGCTTCGGCACCACCCCACAGATTGTGGAGCTGCCTGATAAAAACGTAGACGGAATTCTCTATCCCAATGAAGTAACCGTCACCACCACCGGGGCGGAGGAAGTGAATCGTTCACTCTCCCATCCGATCGGAACACGTTCCCTGGAGGAGATTGTAAAAGGAAAGGAAAGAATTGTCATTGTAACAAGCGATATCACACGCCCCATGCCCTCTCACGTCGTTCTCCCGCAGCTGTTGGAACGCGTGTATGCAGCCGGGGTTAAACCGGAATCGATAACCATCGTATTTGCCCTCGGCAGCCACCGGACACAGACAGAGGAAGAAAAGCTCCATCTCGTCGGGGAATCCGTCTACCGCCAGGTGCGCTGTGTCGATTCCTCGGAATTTGATTTCGTTCACATGGGCACCACTCCCGGCGGCACTCCCGTAGACATCTGCCGTCCTGTGGCAGAGGCGGACTGCCGTATCTGTCTGGGCAACATCGAATACCACTATTTCGCCGGATATTCCGGCGGAGCAAAGGCTATCATGCCGGGAGTCTCCACAAGGGCGGCGATCCAGGCCAACCACTCCCGCATGGTCAGACCCGATGCGTGCGCCGGCAAGCTGGAAGGCAATTCCCTCCGGAAGGACTTGGAGGACGCTCTTGTCTGCTGTCCGGTTGACTTTATTGTCAATGTGGTTCTGGATGAGACCAAGCAGATCGTCTACTCCGTCTGCGGAGATATCATCACGGCCCACAGGGCTGGCTGCCGTTTTCTGGACCGTTTTTACCGGAAAGAGATCAGCCGCAAGGCGGACATCGTCCTGGTATCCCAGGGAGGCGCTCCAAAGGATCTGAATCTCTATCAGACCCAGAAAGCCCTGGAAAATGGTAAATACGCGGTTAAAGAGAACGGAATCATCGTCCTGGTCGGCTCCTGCCGGGAGGGTATGGGCGAACGGGTCTTTGAGGAATGGATGCTCCGCGCGGACCGGCCTTCCGACTTAATTAAGCGCATCGAGACCGATTTCCAGCTGGGCGGGCATAAGGCCGCGGCGATCGCCATGGTTCTGGAACATGCGAAGGTATTTCTCGTCTCTCACATGGAGGAAGAATTTGTCAGAAATATATTTATGACACCGTTCTCGTCCGTTCAGGAGGCTGTCGATCAGGCCTTTGAGGAATTAGGGGCGGAGGCTTCCGTACTCGTTATGCCGTTTGGAGGATCTACGCTTCCGGTGGTTGGGGATACGTAAGTATTTACTGCTGGCCACCTTTGCCGTAACAATTATATAAATGCACAAAAACGCATAACTATGATGTTTATGCGTTTTTGTGTTTAGAGCCGAATGCCCTCTACAAATAGTTCTTTATATCGCACTGCTCAACCACCCGCTTTCCCAGCAGTGTGATTGCCTGCACCGGACACTGGTTGATACAGCGGTAACACATCGTACACCGTTTTCCCGGCACAGCCGTTTTATCCTTTACCTGAATATTTTCCATAGGGCACAGGCTGGCACACATTCCGCAGCCAATACACCGACCTGCGTCTATCTTCATCTTATCAGTATATTCCTTTGTCTTATAAAAGAAATACAGCCTCTGCCCAAACAATCCGGCCAGATGCCAGAGAACCCCAAGGCCTTCCCGGGGCGGTTCCCCGCATTTTAAAGCGGCAGCGGCCTTCTTTATTTTGCTGCCGGCATTCACTACCAGCTCCCTGTTTTTCTCCAATGGCCTTTTTAAAGCTCTCTCATCGCCAATGCTGTCAGGCATCTTCACATGCACACCGCCTGTAATAACGGCGCCGTATCTCTTCAGCAGCCTGGCCATAATTCCTGCTCCATCCCCGCTGAACAGCCCCATAGTGGCAATGATAAAGACTTTTTTGCCCTTCCAGATCTCATGATTGGAAATCACGTAATCCTTTAAAATCTTAGGTATGCTGCTGAATTGTACCGGGTAGCCCAGAACAATCTCGTCCTGATGCCCTATTTCCAGCGCCGCATTTTCATTCTCGATGGAAAATGCCTCAGCCTGCGGTTCATATTCCTCCAAAAATTTCTCCACACAGTATCTCGAGTTACCCGTTCCGCTAAAATAGATCCCAACCATCCTTTTTCTCCTGATCCCGATCGTTCAACCGTTTCTGTACGTTTCCAGCATATCACAAATCCACTCCCCTATCCAGAAGGGATTAAAAAGCGTAGTGCCGGGCGGCTCTAGCACCTGACCACAATATAGTTTGATTTTCCACTCGAATCCGCAATATCTGATAACATAAAATCTTTCATACATGCTACAATTTGACCGTGATAAAAAAGTGCCTAAACAACGGGCCGGCGTTTACGGTTCACTCGTCAGTCCGTTGGTATAAGTCACCGTATTCATTGTTTTTCGATACTTCAAGGGAGACATGGTCATATACGTTTTGAACACCTTCTCAAAATACGTGATACTCTCGTATCCAAGCTTACGGGCAATCTGCTGCACGCTCAAATCCGTCTCCTCCAGCAGCCTCTTCGCCTCCCTGATGCGGTGAATATTCAAATACTCACTAATGCCGTATCCCGTAATTTCCTTAAAGGTGCGGCTCAAATAATATTTGCTGATATAAAACTGGTCGGCCAGCAGATCCAGCGTTATCGTTTCATCAAAGTGCTCCGAGATATAGTCGGCCACCGCGTAGATATTCTGGTATTTGGAAGGCGCGCTCACATCCGTATGTTCAATGGCCGGAGTATGATTTTCACGCATAAAACGAATAAAGTACTGGATAATTTCCGTCTCGATCATGGCCCTGTAATTTCGTTTTCTGCTGTCAAATTCATCCTGAAGCCTGGTATAGAGGTCGATAAACTCCCTCTGCTGCCTTTCGTTCAGCGGAAATACCCCATAGTGCTGGTGAAAAAACTTAACCAGGTTCAGATTCGGGAACAGCCGGTCAAATTCCTTCATTTTATCCCGCTCCACATAGAGGATAATGCGGTCATGGCCGATTTCCTGTTCGCTGTTCGCCGTGGTCATATGAATCGAGTTTTCATCCACCAGAATCAGCGATCCGCCTTTTACCAGATAAGAACGGTTGTCAAAGAAGAAACGCCGTTCCCCTTCCAGCAGATAGAAGATCTCATACTGGTTGTGGAAATGCTTTCCATGCATATTAAAATGACCCTTGCGTATCATTCGTTCCAGTTCGATGCCATCGGTCCTGGCGTAATAGATGACGGCTTCCATGCCTCGTCCCTCCTGTCTGCAGCATTTGGAACCATTATATAATAAAACCCGTTAATTTTCTATAAGAAAGGAGTCTCCTACTCATGCAGGAACTGAAAAAAGAAGAAATCACCCGAAAACTTGACCTGGTCGTAAATAAGCTCTTAACGCTCGGCGGCCCTGAAAATGAAACAGAACTGGAGAACGGGGGCGAAAGCATCGGCTTCTTCCGCCGTGATTTCGGAATCAGCGAATGGGACTGGCCGCAGGGCGTCGGCCTATACGGTCTCTACAAGATCATGATGGTTGAAAAAAAGGATGAATACCGCGAGTTCTTATGCAGCTGGTTTAAAAGCAACATGGCCGAGGGCCTTCCGTCCCGCAACATCAACACCACCACTCCGCTGCTGACGCTGGTACAGCTAAACGAAATCTGCCCCGATCCGGAATTTGAGTCTCTCTGCTTAAGCTGGGCCGACTGGCTGATGCGCTGCCTCCCCCGCACGGAGGAAGGCGGCTTCCAGCACGTGACCAGCGCCAACGGCGACCGCCTGGGCGTCCGTTTAAATGAAAATGAAATGTGGATCGACACCCTGTTCATGACCGTTCTCTTCTTAAACCGAATGGGCCAGAAATACAACCGCCAGGACTGGATCAGTGAGTCCATCCACCAGGTACTCTTACATATTAAATACTTATACGACAAGAAAACCGGTCTTTTCTACCACGGCTGGACGTTCAATACGCGCGATAATTTCGGAGGCGTCTTCTGGTGCCGCGGCAACAGCTGGTTTACCGCAGGGATTCTGGAGTATCTGGAGATGTTTAAGGGCAGCCTGGATGCGGGCGTCCGGGAATTCATTGTAAACACTTATAAGAGCCAGGTCCGTACGTTAAAAAAGCTGCAGAGTCAGTCAGGATTATGGCATACCGTACTCGATGATCCGGCCAGCTACGAGGAGGTCTCCGGCTCCGCCGCCATCACTGCGGGGATCTTAAAGGGAATCAAGCTCGGTATCCTCGATGATTCCTATCTGGACTGTGCCTGGAAGGGCGTCCGGGCCGTCATGAATAATATCGATGAGGAAGGCACCGTACTGAACGTGTCAGGCGGCACCGGGATGGGGGCTGACAGGGAACATTACAAAAAGATATTGATTGCGCCGATGGCTTATGGACAATCACTTACGATTTTGGCTTTGATTCAGGCGTTAGACAATTTAAAATGATATTTTCACATTCCCCATCGCCCTCTTATACTCACTCGGCGTGCATCCGCAGCAGGAACGGAAGACCTGGCTGAAGTAGTGAGGATTATCACCGAAGCCGGTGGCTTCGCACAGCTCGTAGACCTTGATGTCGGGCCTTTCTGCGATCAGTTTTTTAGCGCGGTCCATACGTAAGTCCATGACGTACCGTGTAAATGCAATTCCGGTTTCTTTCTTGAAGAGCTTGCCGAAATAGTCCGGGTGGATGAAGAGAACCGTTCCGGCTACTGCGGCGATGGAGAGTCCCTCGTCGCTTATATGATCGTGTACATACAGCATGGCCTTTTGCACGGTACTGCTGAAGCTGGCCTGGTTCCTCTCTGACCTGTCGGTCTCCCACTGCGTTAAAAGCTGGCGAAGCATGGCCGCCAGACCGTTAAAGTCGGTGCGGGCACTCGTCATTAAAAGCCTGACGATTCCGGTTTCCCGAACGTGTTCATTCGTGTATTTGGCCAGAAGAAGATAGAGTCTGGCACAGTAGGTCCTTGTTTCTTCCGGAGACTTGTTTAAGCGCCGCAGGTCGTATATCACATCTTCCATCTCTGTCAGAGCCAGCTCCGCATTTCCGTCCTTTACGGCTTCTTCCAGCGCGTCAAAGCAGGGCTCCCCTTCTGCGGATTTCGTATCTTCTTCGGATAAGATGCAGAACTTGTCGTAGTAGAAACGGTATGAGGAGATTCTGGTCAGAAGGCTGTAGCGGTCTGCAAGGCAATCCCTGGGGGTGACCGGAATCCAGGATACAGAAAATGGGTATTCGTTTTTTTCACTCCACTCCCGGATCCCCGACAAGAGAAGGCCAAAATCAATTGTTTCCTGATTTACCGCAAATACAACGTGGCCCATAAACAGCGTGACGACTGCCCTGCTGTCCCGGCGGGGTCCCAGGACTATCTGTTTTATGTTTTCCAGGAGTATATTGAGACCTCCCAGATTTTCTTCCTCCCTCTCGCAGGGAATACACTCCGCCAAGATATAACCGGAGCCCAGAAGCCGGTCAAGACGGCCGTTGTCCGGCCCCCCCAGCAAGCCATTTTCCAGCTGCTGGGCATTGGCATCCCGGATCGTCTGTTTTACAGTCCCGCGCAGCATCTCATCCTGCTGCCGGGCTTCCTTTTTTTCTTCTATCTCATGAAAAATCCTGGTGATTGTATCACTTAAATCCAACTGGGAAATGGGCTTTAACAGATAATCAGAAACACCGTAATGGATAGCCTCCTTCGCATAGGCGAAAGAATCATAGCCGGACAGAACCACTGTCGGTATGTCCGGGTACACTTTTCTCATCTGAGAGATAAATTCCAGGCCGTCCATTTCCGGCATGCGGATGTCTGTAATGATCAGGTCAAACCGGTACTGCTCCATTAATTCCAGAGCCTGCAGGCCCGTCATGGCGGGCACAGGCTCAATATCCAGAGAAAGCCAGATCGGCAGTCTCATAATTCCATTTACTATGATGCGTTCATCGTCTACAATCAGTGCCCGGTATTTCAACTGCTTTCACCTCCTGGCTGGCATATACACAGCGTAATCCATGTTCCCCGCCCTTTTTTTGAATAAATCCTTAACCCGCTGCCGGTTCCTCCCAGCATCTGAATCCGATCCTCTATATTTAACAGGCCGATTCCCGTATTGTCAGGCACCCGCCGCTCTCTGATCTGTGCCAGTATCTGTTCCGGAATCCCCGGCCCGTTATCCCAAATGCAGAGAATCAGGCGGTTTCCCTTCCTTCTGGCCCTGATTTCGATCAGACACGGCTTCATGGTAACCTCAGCCGCGTATTTCACCGAATTTTCCAGAATCGGCTGAAGAGAGAGTTTGGGAATCTTCATATCCATACACTCTTCCGGAATGGTGAACGCCACTTCCAACCGTTCCTCCAGCCGTATTTTCTGAATCGTTACATAGCACGATAAAAGTGTCAGTTCTTCCCTCAGCGGTATCAGGTACTGCTGCTGTTTCGTCGCTTCACGGAAGAGAGTCGCCAGAGACTGAACCATACTGGATATCTCAGGCCGCCCGCTGTCCATGGCCAGCCAGTTAATGGCATCCAGCGTATTATAAAGGAAATGGGGATTAATCTGCGCCTGAAGGACCTTGATCTGGTACTCCTTCTCCTTGATTGTCCTTAAGTAATTGTCTTCCACCAGCCGTCCGATCTCTCCCGTCATAAGGTTGAAGTTAGCCGCCAGTTCCTCGAATTCCATTATATCCGTATCCAAAAGGTCTCTGTCAATCTGTACCGAAAAATCCCCTTCCTCCACCGCTTTCATTTTCCTGCTCAAAAATGCGATAGGAGCCGTTATGTGATGAACCACACGGGCCGTCGCCAAAAATGACGCAATTAATATGAATAAAATAGCCGTTGTAAAGAATATCATCAGCGTGTTCGTCGATGTCATCATCTCTTTGTATCTCTCATACCCCAGATACGTAATCCCGGGAAATTCAGACTCCCCCTCGGTCCTGAAATACCGTCCGGAGCCTCCATTTTTTTCTTTTCTCACAGAATCCAGCAGCTCCGGGCTGTCAAAGATTCGCTTGTCTCCCGCGTAAATGGGATTTTCATGGTAAAAAATTACGATATTGCCCTTCGCAAGGCTTCCCTGCCTGCTCTCCGCCATCATCTTATCCAGATTCACACGGATCAGTATCATGCCCAGCGGGCGGTGTCCCCCAAACGGGGTGTCATAGAGTTCCCGGCCATAGAGCAATTCCTGGCCATTCCCCCGTTCCAGCCACACCGGCTCCGTTCTGGAAGAGCGTTCCTCCATGAGAAGCCTGATTTTCTCCTGCTCCTCCTCTGTCAGGTTGTAGTCCAGGCTTCCCGTCGCGTACTGGCGTTCCTCTAAGTCTGTTACAATAATGGAGACTGCGTCATTTGCCACCAGCGATCCGGTAATCAGGCGGTAATACAAATCATCTACCAGTGCGTAGCGGTCCTCCCTCTCCTGGTTTACCGCCCGCAGCGCCTCCTTCACCGTCTTGTCATTCATGATGTTAAAAGCGATGTTTTCGACAAAATGAAGGGTGTTTTCTATATTCGAAAAGGAGGCTTCAAATACATTAGAAGTCTCCGTCTCCATATCCTGGCGGTAGATGCGCTGTGACAGAATCACGCCGGCCCCCGCGATCAGAAAAAATATAATAATATCAATCCACACGAGCTGCATCATCTTATGATGCAGCCCTCTTTCCTTCTCCTTTATGACTTCCTCCCTCTGACACGGCATCCCATCTGCGCAATCATAACCGAGTGAACCGCCGATGATCCGTCAAATAAATCTTTTTTCTCTTCCGGTATCTCTCCCCCGCTTACCACATGAAGAAACAGCTCCAGCTCCTCCCTCAGAGAGACCAGAATATACTCCGGAGGCCGTTCCTCCGGGGATCCGTAGGAGATACCGCCGTCGGTTCGGGCAAACAGCTCACAGATCGCCCTCGCGCTCTTCTCATCCTCAAACAGCGGAAACTGCGTTTCCCCCGCATCGCTGATCACACGGACTTCGGCGCGCTTAAAATCGATCACCGCTCCCGCTTTCGTACCGTTAATACGGATAAAATGGTTTCCCACCCGGAACCCCGAGCCATACTGAAGCGTTGCGAATGCATTTCCGTTAAAGCTGGCGGTCAGCAGGAGCACATCGTCCTCATCTCCGAACTCCGCCCCGCGGTGCCCCAAATTTCCTCCCACCGCGTACATCTCCGTAGGCACTCCCATGATCCACTGCATAATATCAATCTCGTGAATATGATGGAATAGATGGCCTCCGGATTTATCCTGCATCTTCTTCCAGCTCACTTCCGCCTTTTTCCGCTCCCATCCGGTACGTTCGATATGCATGGTGAGTATATCACCGAAAAAGCCATCCTGAATCATCGCCTTAACTCTGGCAATTCCCTGATAAAAATGCATGATGTGGCCCACCATCAGCGTAACCTCCGCCTTCCGGCACGCTTCCACCATCTCTGCGGCATCCTCTGCGTTCAGTGCAAACGGCTTCTCACAGAAAATGTGTTTTCCCGCACCGGCCGCCGCCAGTACATGCTGATGATGCAGATAGTTCGGCGTGGCAATGATCACGGCGTCGATATCCGTATTTTCCATGATCTCATCGACAGAGGAAGCCCGCGGGCAGCCCAGCTCCCGGCTTAACCGCTCCGAACTCTTTCCGGGACTGTAAACCGCTGCCAGATGGACGTCCTCCCTCTCCTTTATGGCTCTGGCAAATTCCGCCCCGAAATAGCCGCAGCCCAAAACACCTATTCGTATCATCTATTTTATCTCTCCTTAATTTATAATACCACTTCCCGCCCGGTCGTGAGGCTCTCACCTGCGGCCTCCAGAAAACGGACCACCTCTGTCATCTCCTGCCTCGTAACGGGACTCTGTCCGGTATCGAACATCCGGATAATCTGTTCCACCAGACACTCATAATACCCTCTCTTGTCCTGGGATACATCGATAAACACACTGCCGGATTCATGGAATATGGTTCCTCCGAAGTTGCCGTTTCCACATCGGTTTCCCCGGATATTTCCGATTCTCCCATCCTTCCAGACTCCGGTGATGATATCATGCTCACTGGTATGGATGACGGAAACCTTGCTGCATCCCGTCCCCATAGTCCTGTAAAGCATGTCCGCCATGTGGACCCCATACCAGAAATACCCCGGCTGCGTAGCGGTAAACGGCATGGGGCCGAAGAAATCGGCTCCAATCACAGAATGCCATTCACACTGCTTCAGTGCGGCTGTAAGTCCGTCTGCAAAGCGGAGAGAGGAAGTGGATAATACCGGTACTCCATACTGTTCCGCCAGCTTGAACATCTCTCTGCAGTCTGCCGTATTTAACGCAAACGGTTTATCGACATAGATTGGCTTCCCAAAGCAGACCATCTCCTGAAACTGCGGGAGCCGCTTTCTTGCGTCGACCTGTTCCAGAAAGACCGCGTCTGAATTTTTCATCACCTCTGCGATGGATGAATATAATTTTACTCCCCAATTGTCGGCAACTTCCCTGGTAAAATTCCCCATCCGATCCCGGCTCATATCAAAATCCTGTGATACAGGGCCCGGATACGCTGCGGTCACTGGATGACCTCCAATATGAAACGGCTCCCTCTCCCCATTCAGGATTCTTGAAAACTGAACCGCATGGGAAGAATCCAGCCCTATGATTCCCAGTTTCATACTATCTCGCCTCCAGTCTGACCGGCAGCCCCACGGCCATGGACTCTCTGGCCCCGTCCAGTACCTTTACACAGTTTAAGGCTGCGCTTCCGTCCAGCAGGGTCTCACAGCCGGGAGCTGTGTTCCCGGTTCTGACCGCCTCATCAAAACACATCAGTTCCTTATAAAATATAGAGCGCATCCAGGAAGAGGTCTTCATTCCCGGCTTACCAAATCCCCTTCCCGCGTCCGTTCTGTTTTTTCGATACCCACTCCTGCGTTCCTCATCCTCCGCCTCATTTTCCTGCATGGGATACAGTGTCTCTCCCCGGTCATTTTCCAGGCGGACAAAGGAATTTTTAAAATCCATCAGAATTCCACCCGTCTTTCCCTGAAGCTTTACAAAGTGATCTCCCAGGCGGAATGCGGAACCGATCGTCAGGGATGCAAAACCGCCTCCCTGAAGCTCCATATTCAGAAATATGGCATCCTCCTCATCGCCGCAGCCTTCTCCATGATGGACCAGATTCTTCCCTTTTGCATATACCGAAGCCGGAAGACCGCCCAACTGGCAGATTAAATCCACCTCATGCATATGGTGGTACAGATGACCTCCGGAGATTTCCTTCATCTGTTTCCAGCCTATGGTTTTCTGAGGGCCCGCCCAGTCCGTATGAACGGCCTCAATCATAAGCAGCTCTCCGATCTCTCCCGCGGCCAGCAGCGCCTTCGCCGTCTGGACACCCCTGATAAAATTGGTTGTATGCGCGGCAAAAAAATGTACCCCTGCCTTCTCCGCCGCATCAAGCATCTCTTTCGTATCTTTTAAACTCAATGCCACAGGTTTTTCACAGAACACATGCTTTCCGGCCTCTGCCGCAAGGATGGCAGGAGTCACATGGCTGTTATTGGGAGTCGTGATGATTACGGCCTCCACTTCCCTGTTGCTGCACAATTCCTCGATTGTCGGGGCCGCATAAGCCCCCGTGTCCCGCACAAACGCCTTCGAGCGCTCATAATCCAGATCAAAGGCCGCTGCCAGCCGCGCCCCCGGCAGTCCCGCAAGATTATCCGCGTGGATTCCACCCGCATATCCGCATCCGATGATTCCATATCCAGCCATTTTCTTCTCCTCTCTCCAGCCTTTATTTGTCTGCCCCCGCGGTAAGCCCCCCTACAATGCTCTTCTGTATAATCGAGAAAAACACAATCGACGGAATGACGACCAAAACTGACGCCGCCATCATGTCTCCCCACTGAAGCGTCTCCATACCACCCTTCAGGGAGTAAAGGCCCACGGAAACGGTCTGCTTATCCCCACTGCTTATAATCAGAAGGGAGTATAAGAATTCATTCCACGCGTTGATAAATGCAAATATAGCCGTAGCCACCAGCCCGGGCGCCACCAGCGGAAGCGCGATGTGGAGAAACACCCCCGGCCTTCGGAGTCCGTCTATCAGGGCCGCCTCCTCGATATCCTTTGGCACCGTCCGAAAGTAGCTGACCAGCAGGTAGGTGCAGAAGGGGACGGTAAATGACATATAAGCCATTAATAATCCCGGCAGCGTATTGGCAAGCCCCAGATTCGACACCAGGATAAAGTAAGGGATTGCCAGCAAAATTGGTGGAAACATATAGGTCATCACAATCACTCTCGTCAGAATCTTCTGTCTCCTGCCTCCAAACCGCGTAATTGCATAGGCGGCCAGAGAGGAGATCGTCATGCCCAGCACCGTGGACAGCGACGAGTAGAGAAGACTGTTCCTCACGTATATCAGAAAGTCCGTCTTATGAAGCAGATCCTTAAACCAATACAGCGAAAACCGTTCCGGCAGAAGGGCCGCCGTGTTGCTGACAATCTCAAACTGTCCCTTAAAAGAGGCAAATATCACGATAACGAGCGGTCCCCCCGCCAGCAGTACTGCGGCGGTAAGAATTACATAGGACAGTATGGTCCATCCGTTTTTATGCAGTCTCGCTCTCATCACGCCACCTCCTCTTCCCAGTGGTCCAATATCTTAAAATAGATCAGACAGGCCGCCGTCAAAAACAGCAGCAGCAGAATGGTCACAGCCGAAGACCCTCCCAGGGAATACAGGGTCCACCCCATGCGGTAAGCAAAGATCGGCACCGTTTCCGTGGATGTTCCCGGACCGCCTCCCGTCAGGAGGAATATCAGGTCAAAGCTGTTAAAAATCCAGATTGTTCTTAAAATAATGAGCAGTCCCACTACGACTCTCACAAACGGCAGCGTAATAAAACGAAATCTCTGAAACGGGCTGGCGCCGTCAATCTGGGCCGCTTCGTATAAATCCCTGGAAATCGTCTGCAGGCTCGCCAGAATATTAATGGCAAACAGGGGGACTCCAAACCACACATTGATCAGGCTCACTGTCAGCATGGCGATCTTCGGGTTGGCCAGAAACTGAATCGGCTGTGCGATCAAATTCCAATGCAGCAGCTTGGCATTGACAATCCCGTATAGATCATTCAAGAGATAGGACCATGTAAAGGTAACGATAATCATGGGAAATGCCCACGGGATCAGCACCAGCGTCCGGAACATCCCTTTGAGCCGGTTGATTTTATGAAGTGACAGAGCCACTATAAATCCGAAAAACAGCTGCAGAGACAGTGAAATCACGGTGTATACAAGGGTATTCCACAGCGCGTGGTAAAACTCCGGATTCTGCAGAACCGACACGTAATTGTTAAACCCGACGAACTTAACCGCTTTTCCCAGCAGGCTCTTATTGGTAAAACTGTAATACACACTGATACATATCGGATATGCCAGCAGCAGTATGGTCACGAGAAATGCCGGAGTAATGAAAACCCCGCACATGTGGCGGTCCACAAAATCCGCTATCCGGTCCCCGACACTCTTTCCGGCGTTTTGCCGATCCCGGTATTGCCTCATAAAATTCCTCCTGTAATGCTATTATTCCATCAATATCTCAATCGCCGCGTTCAGCTTGTCATTCGCTTTCTTCGCAGCTTCTTCCGCTGGAGTCCCGTTCAGTACGATATCCTGCAGACATTCCTCAATAATACCCTGGCTGGTCAGCGCCGAGGCCGCAGGCGTAAGGCCATAGTCCATACCGATAAAGGTTCCCTTTTCAATCCCTTCCTGGATGTACTCGATCTCTGTCTTGAATTTCTGGATAGTCTCATCATCATAGAATTCTGCTGAGTTCGCAGCTTCCGCCGTCGCCGGCAGCTGTCCGCCTGGAATCAGATGCAGGAAATCAATATAGCGTTCCTTTTCAAAATGGAACTTGATGAAGTCATATACCGTTTCCGGGTACTTCGTCTGATTCCATCCCATCAGACCAATGACAAATGTGGTAGCTCCAAGATTTTCCCCATCCGGTCCCGTAAACGGAACCGCTGCTATCTTATCCAGAAGCTCCGGTGAATTCTGTTTGACTCCATTGATATGGAAGCCCGATCCAAATGCAAACGTCGATTTTCCCTGGAAGAATACGTCATTCTGCTCGGAGAGCCCATAGTTTACGGAGCCTTCCGGAGAGCCTGCCTTATAGAGGTCCGCCATCAGCTGAATTGCCTTTACCACCTTCGGATCGGTTAAATTCCCCTTATTATCTTCTGTAATTAACGGAGCTCCCTCCGCCTTTGCAAAGCAGCTGAGAAGCTGTGCGCACATCTGGTCATTTTTAGACATGGCAATGGTAAATCCATATCTGTTCGGGGGATCCGCCACCGCGGTCACCGTGCTTAACAGCTCGTCCCAGTTTTTCGGCACAGGCAGATTTTTTTCCTCCAATACGTCCTTGCGGTACCACATGACATAGGAATGAAGGTAATAGGGAATCCCCAGAACCGTGTCCCCATCCGTAAAGTTCTCCAGTGGTTTTCCAAGGAAATAGTCCTCTCCCAGCGCATCGATCAGAGGATTCATAGGCAGCACCGCCCCCGCCTGATTAATTGCAAATAAGTTGTCCGGATTTACGCTGCTGACATCCGGAAGCGCTCCGGCCGCCAGCCCCGCCGTCCATTTCTGAGTAAATACATTCCACGGATACACCTCTACATTGATGGTCACATTTGGATGTTCCTTCATGTACTCGGCTACCATTTCGTCAATATAGTCTTTACGTGCTCCCTCTGTAAATGTATGCCAGTATGTAATCGTCTTTTTCGTTCCATCATCGGTAATGGCTGCCATGGGGTCTGCGGTCTCACTCTCCTGTACCTCCTGCCCCTTGCCTGCGTCCGCACGTTCCGCCGCTGTATTTCCTGCTGCCTTACCTTCCGCCGCTGTACTTTCCGCCACACTTTCCGCCGCCGGAGCCCCGGTCGCTTTCTGCCCGTTTCCGCTGCTGCACCCCGTCATTACTGTTGTGGCCGCAAGTGCTGCCGCCACAATCAGAGCTAATCTTTTTTTCATAATCGCCTTTATCCTTTCTTTTCATTTGGGAAGCTTCCTCATCTGTTTCTATTTTAACAGACGCTCTTTATCAAGTTAATTCAAAAATCAGACATAAATGGTAAAATATCCGAAATAAAAAAGCGGAACCTCCGGTATCTCTCCGGAAATTCCACTCTTCTCGCCTGGCCCACAGCTTCCTCAATTATCCATTGGCGAAAGCACAGATAAAAAGCCCTGAATTGTCTTGTCATACAGGCAGAACTGGTTCCTGCCATTTTTCTTTGCTGAATAGAGCGCCTGATCGGCGCAGTGGAACAGCACTTCGTAATCTACTCCATTCTCCGGACAACGCGCCACTCCCATGCTGACAGATATCTGGAAGCCCTGGAAGGAATCCGTCAGGGAACGGAAGATGCGCTCAATCTGCGGCATCACATTGTCACGGTATTCCACGAAAATCAGGAATTCATCGCCTCCGACTCTGGCTGCGACATCATCCCTTCGGATATTCTGCCGCATCTTCTGGGAAATGTACTTTAACACCTCGTCCCCGAAGATATGACCGTGCTGGTCATTGGCAAACTTAAAGTAATCCACATCAATCAGGATCATGGCATACTCTTTGCTCTCGCGCTGGACTATCATATTCTCAATCATTTCCTTGGCCGCCTTGTGATTATAGAGGCCGGTAAGAGAATCCTGGGAGGCCAGGCGCTTTAAATTAGTGAGTTCCATCTGTTCCTCGTGGATATCGATGAATTTACCGATCGTCCCGGAATATAAGGTATCCTCGTCGGAATCCCAGATCGTGCGCGCCACTACCTTGAACCACCTCGGTTTTCCCTCGATGACAACCTGATAGCTCCCACTGAACACCGGCTCTCCCGGGGTGGTCGCACGAAGCTGTTTCTTTAAGTCTGCAAAATCACTTCTATTAAATACCCTTGCAAGTTCTTCATTATGCTCCGGATGGGCGATCAACTCCGGAATCCCCAGATACTTTGCTCCCCACTCAGATACTTCCAAAAGGTCCGAATGGATATTGTATTCAAACTGAACCTCCTGCGACATGGAGGCGAAGAAACGGTACTTAATACGCTCCTGCTCCAGAAGCATCAGCGTCCGGTTCGACGCACGCAGTTCATTATGGGACTTCAGCTCGTACGCAATTCCCTCCATCTCAATATCTGACATCCCGTCCAGGGAGTGTAAATCAAGCTCCTTCAGAATGCGGTCCCCCACCTCCACGAGACATTCCAGTAAGAGCGGGTTAAATGCCCCGCACTCCCCGTTTAAGATCATTTCCATTGCCTTTTCGTGGCTGTAGGCCGACTTGTATACACGTTCGCTGGTGAGCGCATCATAGACGTCTGCCACTGAGACAACCTGGGCCGCGATGGGGATTTCATCCCCCTTAAGCCCGTCCGGATACCCATTTCCGTCATACCGCTCGTGGTGCCAGCGGCAGATATCATGAGCCACCTGAATCAGCTTTTCCGTCTGACGGTTCGGCGCATTTTTCAGGATCTGCGCTCCTACAGCAGAATGGGTCTTTATGACCTCGAATTCCTCCGGTGTCAGACGGCCGGGTTTATTCAGAATCTCCTCAGGGATGGAGATCTTTCCGATATCATGCAAAGCCGACGCATTGACGATCAGAGCGATATCCGACAGCGACAGGTGGATCTCATCGGTCTTCTCCAGCAGCTTCTTTAAGAGCATCTCCGTGATCACACGGATATGCAGCACATGGAGCCCGCTCTCTCCGTTACGGAACTCGACGATGTTGCTCAGAATCTCGACCATCAGGAAATTATTCTTCTCCTTATCGATGATCTGCTCCGTCACCATACCTTCCAGAATCTTCTGCTTCGTATAGAGCATGAGCATGTTGCTCACACGGCGCAGCACCGTCTTCTCATCAAATGGGCGGCTGATATAATCGGCCGCTCCCAGGTCATAAGCGTGTTCAATATAACTGGAGGACGTCTCCGCCGAAATCGTAATGACCGGAATGCTCTGAATCCAGCCATTTCTGTTCATAATCGCCAGAACCTCGAATCCATCCATCTCCGGCATCACGATGTCCAGAAGAATCAGCGAAAGATCGGCGTGGTACTGGTTTAGCAGGGAAACTGCCTCCACGCCGTTGGACGCTTCCATAATATCATACTCGACAGACAGTATGTCCGCCAAAAGGGAGCGGTTGATCTCCGCATCGTCCACTATTAAAATTTTATTCTTCATTTATCTTTTTTCCTCGCGTATCTGGCGCAATTAATCGTTCTTCAGCATTTGAATCGCCTGAACCGTCTGACTGTAATCGTCTTTCACCCGTTCAAAAAGAGGTCCCGCCTCTTCGCTCCAGCCGCCGGCCCGCAGAGACTCAGTCAGCGCGCTGCTGGACTCGGCAAGCCTGGTGATCGACAGATTCAGGCAGATCCCCTTCAACGTATGGGCCGCTCGGAAAGCCACCTCATAATCACTCTCCTCCACTGCCTTAACCAGTCCGGCAAAGCTTTCATCACTGGAAAACTTCAGCAAAAAACGGGCGACTCTTTCTTCATTCGCCAGACGGCGAAGAACTTCCTCATAATCGGCGCCCATCGCCTCGTAACATTCCCTTACCGTCATCGAAATATCCTCCTGATCCTGTAACCTTAAGTCTTTCTATCTGTTATGATAAAACGCTTCTCATCATTTGTCAATGAAGGAACCTTCATTCCTCATTTATTTACTGATTTCACAGATAACATCGGATAAAACCAAAAAGCTCCCGGGAAGTATCCGCTTCCCGGGAGTCCATGTTCCTATCTCTTAATCAGGGCGCCAGACGCCGTCTTCTCCGATCCGGTATCCGACCGTTACCACAGTGTCTTTAGCCATACTGCCATCGCTGTTTAAATAATACCAGTTTCCATTCCACTGAACCCATTGGTCTGCGGCCATCACTCCCCCGCTTTGCAGGAAGTACCACAATCCCCGGTCCAGGACCCAGACATCAGCCGCCATGGCGCCATCTGCTCCCAAATAATACCAGTGGTTCTGATCGAGTACCCAGCCGACTGTCATGTATCCCAGATCGTCGAAATAATACCATTTCTCATTGATACGAGCCCAATCCGATTTCACGAAACCGCCGTCCAGTGTCTCAAACCACCAGCCATTCTCATTCTGTTTCCAGCTTCCCCTTACCGTATCCGGCAGAACCGACTTGACTGCCGGACTTCCGCTGCCATTATTACCGCCTCCGATGTCATTACCGCCATCGTCATTGCCTCCATTACCGTCGTCATTACCGCCATCGTCATTGCCTCCATTACCGTCGTCATTGCCGCCGTTGTCATCATCTCCGGAGCCGTCGTCCTCCGCCTTTACTGTAACGGTAAATTTTGCGGTCTTTCCTTTATAGGATATTGTAATCGTTTTAATTCCAGCCGTCGCTGAGTCGAATCCAGCCAGTTCATACTCCGTGACAGCAGCCTTCGTTCCGTCCTCGTAGACAGCGGTTACCACCAACCCGGAAGCGTCAAACGCCTCATGAATCCGGTACTCTGTTTTTTTCGGCTGAGCCGTAATTTCGATTCCGGTTAAATCGGCCTCTTTGGGATTGGCAATTACAAATGTACTGAAGCTTCTCACGAAAAAGTGCAGGAAGCCGCCGCTGATCTCCGGATCAATCACTTCAATACTGCCATCATCCAATACGTGATAGATGATGAGATCAGCCTTATCGATCCCCTCCGGGATCTTTAAGGTCATATAAAGCGGGATATCCGGCTGAAGCTCTTCTCCATTCACCAGAAGCTTGATTTCCATTGCCGCCGCTGCTTTGGTCTCCGGGATGTCTTCCGGAAGCTTCGTTCCCGTAATCCGGGAAACGATCGAAAGATTCCCCTGGCCAAGCGGAGCATTCAGGAGCGCTCCGGCCACCTCCGCACCTTCCGTCAGCTTCGAATCTCCCTCGGCTCGTATCGCGATACCGGGATATGCATTTTTAAGCAGTGCCTCGAGTTCTCCCATACGGACGGCCATCTCTTTTGTCAGAACCGTATGTTCCGCTCCCATCACATCAAGGAACACTTCCTTAGCCGCATCGGCGGCCGCGGCCTTTTCCTCTTCCGTCACATAGGCCACGTTCTCTTTGTTTAATATCTCCCTGGCCCCGGCCACCGATTGCTCCAGAACCGCGTTCTTTAATATATCTTCGCGGTTTGTTACCGTAACCGTCACACCGGTTGTAAACGTCCTGTCTTCCCCGTCTTTATCCGTTCCCTCATGACTGACCGATATCTTTCTGGTTCCGGTTTTGGTCAGCTCATCTGCATCATAATCGTAATCTGTAATGGTTTCTTTATAATAGACGGCGTTGCTCCCGCTGGCCTTCATGGTCCGTTTTACTTCCATACCCTCCGGATCAAAGACACTCCCCGTCTCATAGACCGTCTTCTTCGGCTGCTTTGTCACCGTAATTCCCGTCTCGTAATAGTCCAGTTCCTCATCATAGACGGTTACCGCCACGCGGTCCTCCAGATACCGTTCCTCTCCCTCGCTGTCGGTCCAGGTATAGCGTATCGCCACCTTCGTGTCACCCGGCTCTGTAAAATCACCGATGGCGTCGTATTCCCCATCATCCAGAATTCTGACCTCCGCCGGTGCCGCATTGCTCGCCGTGGCTTTCATGAGAAGGCGCACTTCCATGCCATCCGGCTGGAACGCTTCTCCGGTTCCATATACAGTCTGTTCCGGCGGTTTTACCACCTTAATGCTCTGAGGTTCCATGGTATCCCGGTCGTAAACGTTAATATCAAAGGCGGCTTCCAGCGTCATACCGTCTTCCGTCACATAAGTAACCGTTACCGGAACGGTTCCCGTCTCCGACGTATCCGGCATACTTACCGCAAACTCGGCCGCGTCAAGCACGCACACCCGCTCTCCTTCACAATAGGCTCCGACCGTCAGTCCTTCGAAATCAGGTTCTTCCCCTCTCTCATAGACAGTTTTTACAGGCGGTGTATCGATCCTGATTCCGTCAATCACACAATCTCTCGTAACAGTGACAGTATAATCCGCAAAGCTGGTACCGTCCGCCGATGCGACTCCAATCTCTATGACATTAACACCTGGCTTTAACGGAATCACCGGATCCGTCACGTACTGGTTATTAACCTTGATTGTCACCTCATTGCTCGCCTGAACCGTCTCATACTGCAGTGTCACACGGCGCACGTCTGACGGCACTTCTCCTTCGTATTCCATTGTATTAAAATCAAATTCAGGAGTTAAAGTGACGCCCTCCATGGCAAGACTCGTTAAATAGGCCAGTCCGGATGCATCCTTTTTCACCAGATTCAGCTGATAGCTCTCCTCTGTCTCCCCATCCTCGGCCAGAACGGTTATGCGGAACGAATCACCAGATCCGGATACCGGCACGGTAACCGCGTCCTTTGTAGCATCCTGATCTCCAACCATAATCTTTCTGGCGAAAATGCTGCTGGCTGCCGGCTGTACCTTCACCTCACTGCTGCCGGAAGGGATTTCCAGCTCATAGATATTGTCGCCCTTCCACTCCGCCTCTTTTCCATCCACACGGATTCCTGAGATGCCCGCGTCATCGTAATCCATGGCAGGCCCGGTACAAACCTTAAAATAGTCGATTAGTAAGTCTCCAACGTTTGATCCGCTGGAGAAAAACTCAAAACGGTCAATATTTTTTCCCTGTGTCCGCAGCGGCTGGTCGGCCAGCTTTGGGACATTCATGTCATTTACATAAAAATCAAAGGTGTTGGTATCCAGGTTAATGACATTCCTGATAATATCCCATTCGTTCTTTGTATACCCCTGAACATTTACTGTGTTCGAAGAGCCCTTCTTATTATGGGTGATAATATTTCCTTTCGAAAGCGCAAAGGTACCGATTGCATTGGAACTGCCCGTTGGATCTCCCGTTTTGAAATCTGCTTTGTTAAAGGAATACATACCAAACTGATTGGCAGATGCAGACTCCGTTGTCCGCTTCACTCTTGCCTCCACCGTAATGATTCCGCTTAGATCATACTCCTTTTTTGTATAAGCATAGAGGCTGTAGGTGCCGGTTTTCGCCATCTCCAGATATTTGTTTCCATTCCCCTCTGCCTTAATCTGCAAAGATGCCTTAGACGCATCTACAGCGGAGATATCGGAAACCTTCCATATATTGTTTCCGCTGCTGCTGTTTGTAAATGCTCCCGCATCATACTGATCGAATAAGTCTGCAATGAGATACGTCGTTTTTCCGATCTCCTTGGAAAGAATCAGATTCACTTCCGTTGCGGCGGCTGGCATTACCTTTACCTCTTCAGCGGCAGCCGTTGTGTAGCCCTCTTTCGAAGCCGTTACCACATATCCGGTTCCGATCTTCACATCCGTCATCTCGTAGCAGCCGTCGTTTCCAGTTTCAGCAGTAAATACCAGATCTCCCAGCGATGCGGTCACGGTAACGCCCTGCAGAGGCCCGGATGAGTTTGATACGCACCCTTTTACACTGCCCGCGTCAGACAGGCTCTCCCCCAGCTTCAGCTGGACTCTCGTCACCGCCTTCTCCTCCACCGTGATATTCGGTGTCTCTCCATCCAGATAAATCTCTTTGGATATCACCGCCGTATACGATCCCGGCTTCACCCCCGTTATGGCGAAGAATCCCTGCTCATCTGTCAATGCGGCGTAATCCGTATCCATTAACTTTACGGCGGCTCCCTTCATGATATTTCCGTAGGGGTCTTCCACATATCCGTTTAGGATTCCGCTGCCCGCTTCCCCCTGATACTCGAAGATTCCCATATCCGGTTCCCCGTTAAACAGGGGAGCTCCGGCAAAGTCACTCCCCGGGTTCGCCGAAATAGACAGAAGCGGGTCATCCTCTATCTGGGTTCCTGCATTCAGAAGAGGCGATTCCGGTTTCAGACGCAGCTTGAGAAGCTCCGCCGCCCCATCATCTTCGTCTCCTGTCAGACCGCCTTCAAACATCGGATCACCGCATACCGCGCGGGTCTCCTGCTCCGGCGCCTGTACTCCTTTTCCATAATAGCAGTTGCTGTCATAAGAGGTAGAAGGCCCCTCGCCGATTCCAACGCTGGTTGTGGTCTTAGCAGTATTGTAGAATATATTATTGTTGATATAGTGCATATTGCCCGATTTATTTAAATAAACACCATTGCCCCCTGATGACTCAATAAACGGCAGATTAGACTTCTCAATTGTATTATAAAGGATGTTATTGTAGACATAATTGACACCCTTGTCCCCATGTGGATTGATATACCGTTTCTGTGCATCCTTAATTACATTGTAGCGGACCACGGAGGTTCCAAAGATAAAACCGCAGAGAAGGATCCCGTCTCCCGTGTCATGGATGTAGTTGTACTGAATCAGGATATTGGTGGACGCCTTATCGGGATCTATGGCATTGGAATCCGCCCCCCCGGCTTTTACCCTGGTCTTGTAGACTTCATTCCTCTGTACGGTTACACCATCCGCGTAGTACATCTCTATGCCGCACGTCCCGGCTTCCTTGGATATATTTCCCTCCACAACGGCGCCCTGCACGCTGGTCAGATAGATGGTGTTGCAGGCATAGTCGGAATTTTCCTGGCTTAAATAGTTGTCGCGTATGGTGACGTCCGTATGCGGCTTCCAGTTTTCACAGTAATAATTATTTGCGGCATTGCCCTTTCCCTCTTCTCTCGACGCCCAGTGTTCTCCGCCGGTATCGGCGCCCTTCCACTGCTTGACAATAATGCCGCCGAAGGAATTGTTATTCACTACATTCCGCTCAACCGTAATATCGTGAAAAACCGTCGGCTGGTCTGTGGCCGGTTCCATCACCTCAAACAGGATTCCGCCCGTTCACTTCGACTTATCCCATCCCTGTTTTCCCAGAATTCCCGGCTTTCCATTGTTGTCGCCGCTGATCCAGGCACATACGCCGGTCACATCATGAACGTATAAATCGTGCAAATAGTAATTGTATAAGTCGCCTCCGTCCTGACCGGCAATGCGGATTCCCCTGACATCCTTTAACTTATTCCCATTCTGGTCGTTCATGGCGCCGGTGAATCCGGCTGCCGTATTGGTAATCTCCAGATCTGAAATCTCCCAGTACTGCTGATTATAGAGCGATACCACTTCGGGAACCGCCGCATTTCCGGCCAGCTTCGGTTTCTCCCCAGCCCCATAGGCGCCGATAACGATCGGATTTCCAGCCTCACCGGACCCCTTCGGGAAAAGAGTTTCCTCTTCCCATACGCTTCCGGCCTTCAGCAATATCCGGTCTCCCGGCTGAAAGGTTCTGTTATTCACCATTTCAAGGCTCTTCCACGGCTTGTCTTCCGAGGTTCCCTCATTTTCATCATTTCCGGCCTTAGAATCGAGATAATAGGAAATACCTGTCCCCGCTTCTTCTCCATAGTCCCTGGATACAAGAGCCCTTCCTCCTGTAACCAGGCGTTCACCATAAGCCTTCATCTCCCTGTTTCCCGCCAGATCCACGACCTCACTGCCATCGTATGCGGCCATCTTACCTGCCGCCGCTGCCGGAACCGGGAACAGCGTACTGAATGCCACGGCTCCCGATACTATACATGCTGTCATTCTGGTCTTCCATCGTGATAAGCTGTACAATTTGTTATCCCCCTTTTATTTTATTTATCCCTTAATCCCATCCATGGCAATCCCATCCACCAGATACCTCTGGAAAATAATAAAGAACACCACAATTGGAATCAGTGAAACCACTGACATTGCAAACAAACCGCCATAGTTATTGTAAGAGTTCGGGTCTAAATACATATTGAGCGCAAGCGGAATCGTATATTTCGTTGATGAGCTCATGAAGATCAGCGGCTGGAAGAAATCCTGCCAGATCCAGTAAAATGCAAAAATAGAAGAAGTGATAATGGCCGGCCGCACAATCGGAATCAGCACCCTGACCAGAGTCTGAATCTTGCCGCATCCATCAATTTCCGCCGCCTCATCCAGCTCTTTCGGAATCCCCTGGAAGAACTGAACCATCAGGAAGATAAAAAACGCTCCTCCGAAGCACCACGGCAGGATCAGGGCCACCCGCGTATCGATTAAATGGATTTTCTTCAAAATAATATACTGCGGAACCACCATAACCTGTGCCGGTATCATCATGGTCATCATCACACATCCAAACCAGAAATTGGAGAACCGAAATTTCAGTCTGGAAAATGTATAGGCTGCCAGCAGTGAGGAGAGCACGCATGTGATGGTCCCCACAACCGTTACCACCATGGAGTTCATGAAAAACGTGCTGAAAGCCACGCCGCCGATTCCCGCAAATCCGCTGGCATAGTTCTTTGCCGCATCCCAGACTTCAGGGAGCAGGGAATAGGTATTAGTAAACATTGTTTCGTTGCTCTTAAAGGAGCTGGCCAGCAGCCACAGGAGCGGGTAGATCATAAAGAATCCCAGTATACACGCCCCGGCGTGAAAAATCACTGAACTCAACTGTCTTTTTCTCTTCATTCCCATGATTTATTCCCTCCCGGCTTCATAGTAAACCCAGCTTTTCTGAGTCTTAAACAGGATTACGGTAAATACGGAGACAATCGCCACCAGCACCCACGCCAGCGCACAGCTGTATCCCATATCAAAATACGTAAACGCACGGCGGTACAGGTACAGGACGTACGATAAGGTGCTGTCCAACGGTCCTCCATCCGTGATGACGTAGCTCTCGGTAAACACACGGAAACCATTAATAATCTGAAGAATCAGATTGAAGAAAATGGTCGGCGTCAGCATCGGAATCGTAATCTTCCAGAAGGTCACGAAGCCGTTCGCGCCGTCCACCTTTGCAGATTCATAGAGCGAGCCCGGAATCTGCTTCAGCGCGGATAAAAAGATCAGCATGGAAGAACCAAACTGCCAGACCCCCATAAGAATAATAACGTACAGCGCCGTCTTCGGATTACCTATGAGGGACGTCTTCTGCGCGATGCCAAAGACACCCAGCAGCGTCATGATAACGCCCTTGTTTCCGAAAATCTGTTTCCATACCACCGACACTGCGATGCTGCCGCCGATGATGGATGGAATATAGTAAAGCGTCCGGTAGAGTCCCAGTCCCTTGTGCTTCTTGTTTAACAGCATTGCCACAAACAGCGCAAACGCCAGACGCAGAGGCACTAAGAGCAGCACGTATAAAAAGGTCACTTTTAACGCCTTATAAAAGGTCTTATCCTGTGTAAACGCCCGCACATAATTGGCGGCCCCGATAAACTGCGGATCGTTCAGAAGATTGAAATCCGTAAAAGAATAGTAGATGGAGATACACATGGGAATCAGCCACATCCCGATGAAGCCCAACAGCCAGGGGGCAAGCAGCAGATACGCCACTTTATTGTCTTTATATCTTTTCTTTATCAAAATAGTCACCTCAGTCTTTTAAAAAGGGACTGTCACAATGTCTTGTGCAATCCCTTTGTCTTCATTTCCTGAAACGTGTCTGAAAATGTTTTCTTCCACGCCTTAGTTATTTCTCACCAGTATGGCATTTGCCTCCTCACGGAAGGTCTTAGCAGCCTCTTCTGCTGAAACCTGGCCGTAGAATGCGCTGTAAGCCGCGTTCTTAAAAGCTTCGTTGATCTCGGACATACCGATCGGGTCCGGAGCAGGCGTCTCGCCGCAGATATCGGCAGTGATATCTAAATAGTTGAACATTTCTTCCTGCTGCGGAGATAATTTGCCGGTGGATTTCATGTGTTCTCTGACCGCGGATGATGCCGGAGTTCCTCTTTCCCCCATCATGATATCGTTGGCTTCCTCAGAGTTTACAAACCAGTTGATGAACTCAGCCGCCTCTTTTTTATGCGCTGATGTCTCGGAAATGGTCAGGAACATACCTGGTTTATTCCAGAGGCCTTTATATTCGGTGTTATCAGATAATGGCAGAGAAGTAATCTTCAGCTTATCGTTTACGGATGCCACCTTATTGGCATAGTTGTTCCACTCGATCATGGTAGCGCCTTCGCCCGTCACCACAGGGCCTGCTTCCTGTCCCAGCGTCTGGATTGCCGCATACTCATCCGGATTCGGAACTGCGCCTGCTGCCATCAGCTCCGACCACATATTCAAATAGTCGATACAAACCTGGTCATCGTCATAACCGAGGGATTTCTGATCATCACTGAATAGAGAAGCGCCATGCTGTCTCACCCAGTAATTAAACAGGTTGGTATCATCCACAGGGCCAGTCGCAGAACCCAGCTTTCCTGTCTTATCTTTCACGGTCTTGCATAAGTCAATAAAATCACTCCAGGTCCAATCCATGGAAGGAACCGCCACACCGGCCTCCTCCAGCACTAAAGGATTATACCCCATTGCGAGAAGAGAGCTGGAATACACGAGTCCGACTGTCTTTCCGCCGATCTCACCGGACTTCATCAGGTTTTCATCGATACTGGAGGTATCGATGGTGCCGTCTTCTATATATGGTGTCAGATCCGCGATGGAACTGTTCTTTGCATAGGTACTGATATAGAGATAGTCCATCTGAACGATATCCGGCATGGCTCCTGCTGCCGCCTGAGTCGCCAGCTTGTCAAAGTATCCATCCCAGCCGGAGGGAACCGCTTCAAATTTTACATTCGGGTGAAGCTCCGTATACTTATCCAGAAGCTGCTGTGTCAGTTCGTGTCTTGTCTGCCCGCCCCACCAGGTAAACTTAAGTGTTACATCTTCACCATCGGAGGAAGCTGCTGCGGTCGTGCCTCCAGTGGCTGCTGCCTGCGTCGTATCAGCCGCGCTGCCTTTCGTCTTATCCGGGCTTTTGCATCCCGTTGCCGACAGTACCATCATTCCAGCAAGCCCCAGCGCCAGTAAACGTTTCATTTTTCTCATAACCATTTCTCCTTGATCTGTATTTTTAACTCTCAAAGTTTCGGTGCGCACCTTGTTTATGCTGTTATTCTACATGATTTGAAACAAATAAAAAATGGAAAAAGCCGTCATCCCAATTGAAAAAAGCCGACTTTCTTCCATGCGGAAAAGCCGGCTTTTTTCAAATTACGCCTGTTTTTGTATATAATCCTTGTACTCAGAAGGGGACATTCCCACTAATTTTCGGAAGGTCTTGGAAAAATACTGGCCATCCGCCGGGTATCCCACTTCTTCCGCGATCTGAGAAAGCTTGATCTCCGGAAAATACCAGATCAGCCGTTTCGCCAGTTCAATTCTGACATTTAAGATATAAGAAGAATACTTCTGTTTCATACACTTGGAAAAGACACGCCCGAAATAATCCTGATTCATGTACAGGACTTCCTTCGTCAGCCACTGGATGCTCAGTTCCTGGCTGCTGATGTTCTGATAGATTCCCAGCAGAATATCGCGCATACGCCGCTCTTCCTTATCTCCGCCCGGATGAAGCCCCTGCTTCTCACTGATATAGTCGGCCAGAAGCTTCAAAAGCTCCCTGTCGTCTTCCCCCTTCAGCCACCGTTCATTGTCCTCATCCTCATAGAGCATGTCAAGCACATACCGGATTGCCGCTTCCTTTCTCCCGGCCAGATCGCCTCTGAGCCGCATCTTTACGAATCCCAGATACAGCTCAAACAGGATGGCATCATAGGATTTCGCAGCCCTCAAAGCCCGGTAATTAATCAGCATCAATTCCTCCCGGTTGATATCCTTATAAAATCCATGCCACAAAGCGTCCGTGTCCGCGTCGATCTTTCCCATCTTTAAGAGTCCTGAGACCTCCTCATAGAGGCCCTGTATCTGATCCCAGCTTCCGCGGCCGGAAACCGCTGTCTGAAGCGGGCTGGAATCAAACTTCTCATACTCCTTTTTCACCTTCACAATGACAGGCTGAATCTCATCAAATACACGCCCTTCCAGCAGAAGCAGCACATCGTTGCGGATAGACGTCACCAGAAGCACGTAACTGCTTCCCAGCAGCTCCGTAATAATGTTCGTCACCACAAACTGTTCCAGATAGTCAAACCATTTTTCCTTATGAAACGCCAGAAGAAAGACCTCTCTCCGGAAGTTCCCGCAGTCCCCCAGATACGCCTCGAAGTCCTTATGGATATCTTCCCGGTTCAGCAGCACATTGCGGAACATCTGCTCCCTGGCTCTCGGAGCCAGCCGCTTGACCTGGGTCCGCATATCATCCTCTTTTCTCTTCTTCTCTTCCCGGACCTTAAGCTCCTCCGTTACCTTGCCGATCACTTCCACAATCTTCGCCTCATCGCAGGGCTTCAGTATATAGTGGCGCACGCCCAGCTCCATGGCTCTGCTGGTATACTCATACTCTCCGTAGCCGGAAAGCACAATGAATACAATATCCGGAAAATCCTCCCTCGTCTTCCGGATCAGTTCAATTCCATTCATGACAGGCATCTTAATGTCCGTAATCACGATATCCGGCATCTGGTTCTGGATCTCCTCATATCCCTCGACACCGTTCCATGCGGTTCCCGCCAGACTTATCCCGTACTTTTCCCACTGGATAAAATCTGCCATTCCCTCTCTCTCCACATCCTCATCGTCCACGATCAGAAGCTTATACACATCTATTTCCCTCCATATTTCGGAATTTCAATCCTCACAACGGTTCCCTTTCCGGGCTGGCTGGTTATCTCAAATACTGCGTCAGAAAAGATCAGGTTCAGCCGTTCCCTGATATTTTTAAGTCCAATCCCATTTCCCTTGGGCACCATGGTGAAATTCCTGACGGCCTCCAGTTCTTCCTCCGTCATACCCGGCCCGTCATCCTCCACCTCCAGGGTCATGGTCTGCTCCTCTACATTTTCCTTTACCCGCACCAGAATCCTGCATTTATTTAAGGAATTGTCCACGCCATGGTTGATCGAATTCTCCACCAGCGGCTGCAGAATCATCCGCGGCACGTGGTACGCCTCCAAATCACCCTCTGCCTCCACAAGAAACTCGGCCCTTCTCCGGTACCGGACCTTCTGAATATCAATATAATGCCTTGCCAGCTCCAGCTCCTCCAAAACCGTAGCCAGCTGTTCCTTCTTAAATGCCGCCCGCAGCAAATCTCCCAGCGAGATCAGCATCTCAGACGCCTCCTCATTCTTCCCCGACCGTATCATCCAGTTAATGGAATTCAAAGTATTATAGAGAAAATGAGGATTTATCTGCGCCTGAAGCGCCCGGTACTGCGTATCCTTCAGCAATATCTGCTTCTCATAGTTTTCATGAATCAGGACCATGATCTTATCCAGCATAATCTGGAACTCCTGGGTCAGGATTCCCGCCTCGTCGCCTCGCTTCTCTCCCTCCAGATACTCCTTCGCCTTCTGAAACTCACCCGCTTCCACTATCTGAATCGAATCCGTCAGTCTGTTAAGCGGTCTGGTAATGGCCGTGGAAAGCCGTTTCAGGATCAGCATCGCCGCCACAAACAGCACGAGAAATCCGCCGATCAGACAGTATCGGACCATGGTGTTCATAAAATAAATCGAGCTGTACGGAAACATGTTCACATACGTCCATCCCGTCTCCGCCGATGTAAGCTGACAGAGAAAATACTTTCTCCCCTCCAGATTTATGATCTCATAATCGCTCTCCGGCAGCACCTGCCTGATCTTCTCATACAGACCGTCCTCGCTCTGATAGATCAGGCCGGAGTCGCTGGTCACGCACAGGCTGGAAACATCGGTTTTCAGCTGATTTAAATGCTTCTCGATCAGCACCCGGATATCCGATACAAAGATCAGGCTTCCCAGATAGTCGAGACTGGCATCGATGTGCTTGCGTATATCCCTGCCGGAGACGAGATAGGGAAATTCCTCCGTAGGATTCTCATAAACATAGGCTCCTTTTGCCTTGTCAAACTTCTCCAGCAGGCTGTCGTAAATTCCCACCGGCAGTTCCACATACCGTTTCCCCACCTCATATCTGGTCAGGAATTTATCCGTATAGATAAATTCCGAAACCAGTTCCGCAGACAGCGCCTCTGTGGTCAGCCGGCTTCGCATCTTCGACATCTGAAATGAATATTCCGCCTTGTTCTTCGCACTTTTTATGACCGACAGCTGATTTTGAATCTCGTAGTCCATTGCCAGATCGAAGGACAGCTCCTCCACCTTTTTCAGCTCTCCGTCCACCCGCTCCGTGAAGAAATTCAGTTCCTCCAGCGACTTCTGGTAAAGCTGGCCGTCATAGATACTCAAGGTAACCTGCATGGCAAGCAGCGTGATACCGCACAGAATTCCGAATATGGCCGCATAGACCACCATCATCTTTCTGGCAAGGCTTGTATTCCTAAACCGTTCCACCCACTGATCCCAACGCTTTCTCATCACTTTCCCGCTCCTTCATCGCCTGGTAAAGTTCCTGATCCGTCATATGGTTCTCCATGTTGGTGATGAGAACCACCCGTTTATCTTCCTCCGAATAGGTAACCTCCCTCTGCCACTCATAGAAATGAGGGCCGTCCCCTAAATTCCTGATATATCCCATCAGCCGTCTCAGGCAGTACGCAGTCTCCTTGACATCGCAGAGACAGTCATTTTCGTAAAAGCCCTTCCATTTTCCGTGTTCCCGCGCTCTCATGGACCAGTCCGCCGCCTCATACCAGTCCGCTGCCCTGCCAAACAGATAAAACGCCCGCAGATACTGTTTACCGGCATACGCCTCATAACCGTCACAGAAGGACACAGCGCCTCTCAGACAGTACGTATGTAGTTTCACCTGCAGGAGAAGGGAATCCTCCAGAAGCGGCCCCGCCTGCTCTGCCATCCGGCTGCATGCTTCCAGAAGCGGTTCAAATGCATTTCTCCCATTTACAACCGTTTTCCGGTACTGTTCCATCTGTTCTTCCAGACTCTCTCCCGGGGCAAACCAGTTAAGCTCCGGCTCCGGTCTCTGCCCCCCATCCGCCATAATGCGGCAGACAAAATCCCTAGTCACGTAATTATAAAACTGGTCGCCCGCCCGCTCGTCCTCCTCTTTCCCATACCGAACCGTACACTTAAAATACGCTTCAAAGAGATCCGGGAGAGCCGCCAAAAGGTCCTTCCCGTCAATCCGCTGTCCATAGGCGTAGTAAGACTCCATATAACGCCTCCTGTGTTCCGCTGCGGTGAGCGAATTTCCTCTCCACAGATTCCCAATAAAGTCCAGAGGATACACGTGGGGCTTTACATTAGAACAGTTGACAACCCACAGGCTCTTTATTCCACAATCATACGCTATTTTCAATTCTTTTTCCACAAATTCCATAGAATTTGGCAGCATGGTAATATGATTCGCCGCCTGCAGATCATAAAAAGAGACGTGATAATACGTTCCATGGTTCCCATCCCTTAAATCTGCGGGAGGCAGCGCCGGCACTCTGGGATTGTGGTTGCCCTGTCTTCTCGATACCATTTTCCCGTAACCATTATCAGCCCAGATGGTAATCACATCCTCCGGCAGAATCAGGAATCCCTGCTGATACAGTTCCATCGTCTCCCCATAGAGATTCGTGCAGAATACAGGATTCTTCACATACTTCTTTACCAGCTCGTACTGGCGCACCATCAGGCTGCTGATTAGGTCTCCCCGCTTCTTCGGGGTATCATACTGGGGATCATCGTCCCAGAAAGGCCGGTCTCCCTGCCCCCGGAATCCGATATTCCAGATAACGCGGTAATCCTTCTGCCTCCGGATTCCGTCCTCCCACAGGCTGTAAAAAAGCTCCGGATATTCCGCAAAGGAAGGCGTCTTATCCGGATAGACCCGTGCAAACATCTCGGCTCCCAGCGGTTCCGCGTGATGATGAGTGATCCAGAGCCCCATATCGGCCGCCAGTCCCACATAAATCTTGGAATTCGCATCAGTACCCGGTATCACTAAATTTCCTCCGAGACGCAAAAGCGCCTCAAATGCCATCTCCCACGGATACTCCCTGCTCACTCCGCCATCCCAGCGGCTGATCAGTACCTCGTCGTTCAGAAACCAGCCTCTGTATCTCACCGGATATGGAGACGACGCAATTGTTCCCACCGGGATCTCCACATACTCCCGCTTTTCGAATTTCTGATCATTCCAGAACCAGAACGGCAGAATCCCCATGTACGCCTCGCTCAAATGCAGCAGTGCATACACAAATCCCAGTTCATCCCCCGCGCAGATTACCATCCGTTTTTCCTCAACCAGTATCCTGTACTGTTCCGGATCCATGGATTCCTCGCAGAGCCTGATCCCGCCCCCATAAGCAGAATCCCCGTCAATCACCATATCCAGATCCCGGTAAAACCGCTCCACCGCTCGTCTCACCGTACCTCTGTCCTTCATCGTTCCAAGATCCGCCGTAACGCTTTTATCCAATAAAAATGTTCCCATCATATCCTCCTTTACCGTGAAAAATTCTATCGTATCTCCACTCCATTATAGGAAAATATACAATGGGCGTAAATGGAAAAAAACCGTAAACACACTTGGAAATTTCCGACTTATTTCTAATACCATGTACAGTTTAGTGATCTGAATATACAAAATAAGGCTGCCTGGTTATAGGCAGCCTCATCATTATTCTCTAACCGGTTAAATCTGACGAATATCTAATGAAACAGTTCTTCTACTTCTTCGGTTTTTCTCAGTCTTAGTGATTCTGCCTGATTTGAAGGTTCCATTTTTACACCTTGTACATGGTCACTGGAATCCAGCATCCAACCATCACCAGATGTTTTAAACTTGTACAAATAATTCATACCATAAGCATCCTGTTTAATAACATATACAATTGATTCTTCTGGATTTATATACGTGATAGGAACAGTATCACCACCGCGTACATTTACTTGTTTTCTTGTTACTAATAATTTTTTTTCAAAATATTCCTTTTCTGGAGGGTTCAAAATCCTATAGTCACTCAAGTCAATATCAAAGCTATCTGCTATCACTGTATCTCGCTTAGCTATTAGTTTTTTGTTGGCAGTCCGCTTATTTTGATAATAAAAATCAGCCGTGTCTGAGTATCCATCATCTGGAACATCTGCTATATAACTTATTTCGCCATAGGCCCATTTACTATAGGCTGTTGCAATTGGTCTCGTTAATGTATAGCCTGATCCAAGACTACTCTGTCCTGATTTCGAACCATCCCATGCACTAATAACTTCACCTGTATCCTCGTTAATACTTTCAGTTGATAAATAGATCGTATCCACGAAATTATCAGGTGCATTAGTCTTAACCATAGCACTAAATTTTAGACTGTTTCCCGACGGAGCAATATTAACAGTTACTGACGGATCATATGCAAATGCCGTTCCCGTCATAGCGATACTCATTACCAATACCATTAATAATGCCGACAATCTTTTCAGTGTTGTTTTCATATTAACCTCCCTTGTAGAAATTATGGTAGTGTCAAGTCTGACACTACCATAATTTAGGTATCTTTATTCAATCAACATCTTTACAGGGGCTTCGGTAATTCAAAACTTATTGACCTGAAGCAATCGTAATAGTTCCATTAGGTGAAATATGGGCTGAAACTGTAATCGCATATTCGCCAAGAACATAATAGGTAACAAAACCGTCCTGACCTTCTGTGCGTTTTTCCCAAGACACATAGTCATAAGAGCCAGATCTCTATGCGACTTTCACATCCGCCATTTCACTTACATTATCAACCGTTGAATACATACCTGTAAATGTAGCTCTGTAAACACCCAAGAGAACGCCATTTCGATCCCTAAATGTCGAATCATAACTCTTTGTGGCAGTCCGATCCGGATTTACTCTTGATTCTGGCTCCTGAACTTCTTCGATAGTAATTTCGTATCCATCTTTAGTAACTATTATCAGTTTTTCAGTAACCTCTGTCCTTTCAGCTGCAAAGCTTGCAGCACAAGCCAAAATTGACATCGACAATACAGTATAAAAGAAAGTAATAACTTTACCTAATCTCTTCATATTTTCCCTCCTCCGATGTTATAAGCACATTTTTTGTTACGATAAGTTGAATGCGGTGATGATTGTCAACGAGTTCACAATAAGTCTCTATAGCCCCTGTAAGTAGAGAATTATTTTTATAGTCAGGCGAATATAAATCATCAATCAATGCATCCGCCACACTAACTTTCCCTTCTTCAATTCCATTCAAAAAAGTAGTATATTTTTCATGTTCTGCCATATTTATAACCGCACTGTTGACACCTAACACCAGTGCGGAAAACGCTGTTAATCCAATTACCCCTTTGGCAATTCTTTTCCTGGCCTTTAACCATATAACATGGTTAAAGCTGTTTCTAATATCCTCGGGATCTCCCATAGCTTGGATTACCATCTTTTCAATCCGCTTAATATCATAACCTCTATCTAAAAAATCAGAATAGAGGGTTTCCATATGAACAGATAATTCATCTTCGATTTTCTTTTTATATTTGCCTCTGCATTTAATCCCAGTCGTAACCTCTTCTATATACTCTTTAATACCCTCAGTCATATACTTTTCCTCTATTAATTACGCAAAAAATACTATTCGAGTACTGGTTCCATTCATCAATCAACTGCCTGAGTTTGTTTTGACCAGAATCCGTTATATGGTAGACTTTCTTTTTCCTTTTTGAATCGTCCCCTATCCAATATGCCTCTAAATATCCATCCTCCTCCAAATTGTGTAAAATAGGATATAACGACCCTTGTGCAACTGAAAGAGTATACTCAGACATTTCTTCCATTTTCTTAATAATTTCATATCCATGCATATCTTTTGTTGACAAAAGTTTCAAAACCAGCATGGGGGTAGTTCCTTTTAGCAGTTCTTTATTATATCTCACTATTACATCTCCTTATATTTACCATTATGTCTGATTACAATATATCATTATACGATGTATATGTCAATACTACTTTTACTCTTTTATATTAAATTCTTTCTCTCCCACTTCTCGGCCGTTTTGCAGATCATAGATTTGCCATTATGTCAGTGGGGATATATGCCGCTACTGCCATAATGGCAATTCCATATTAAAAATCCCCTCACATTCACATGCGAAGGGATTTCATTCTTTATTCTATGCAATCTGAGTAAACTGCTTCCTCTTATCTGCACACCCTCATTATATAAGGGTTTATTCCATTGTATAAGGCATAAGAGCGATGTGTCTTGCTCTCTTGATTGCAACGGTAAGTGCTCTCTGATGCTTTGCACAGTTACCTGTAATACGTCTCGGAAGAATTTTTCCTCTTTCAGAGACATATCTTTTTAATTTATTTACATCTTTATAATCGATGGTGCCGTTCTTCTCACCACAGAATACACATACTTTTTTTCTTCTGCGCATGCCGCCTCTTCTGAACTTGGCGCCATCAGCTTTATCATTCTTATTATATGCCATTGGTACTACCTCCTGTTAGATTTTGTTGTTTCTATCCCTGCAAGTTTAGTTGAATGGAAGTCCTTCGTCTTCGACTCCATCCGGGATATTCATAAATCCATCACCGATTGCGGAAGACGGTGCCGGTCTGGATGTTGGCTGATAGCCGCCGCCATCACCGGAAGCCGCGCCCTTGCTGTCGGCGAATTCCTGATCGTCTACAATGATATCGGTCGTGTAAACTTTGATACCGTCCTTATTCGTGTAACTGCCAGTCTGGATCCTTCCGGAAATCAACACTCTCATGCCCTGGCGAAAATACTTCTCGGCAAACTCACCTGCTCTGTCAAATGCGACACAGTTGATGAAATCTGCGGTCTGCTCGTTGCCGTCCTGGTTTCTGCGGCCTCTTCTGTCAACAGCAAGAGTATATCTTGCGATGGCCATGGCGCGCTCGCCCTGGGAATATCTTACTTCTGGATCACGGGTCAATCTACCCATCAGGATTACTCTGTTCATACGATCACACTTTCTTTATCTATTATGCCTCTTGTCTTACGCATAAATATCTGATAACTGGTTCCATAATACGAATGCGTGATTCTAACTCATTCGGTGTTGTGGAATCGCCATCAAACTGGATGAAGTAGTAGAATCCCTCTTTCATCTTCTGAATTTCGTAAGCTAATCTCTTCTTACCCCATTCGTCGATGTTGGTTACAGTACCGCCAAAACGAGTGATATAATTTGTAATCTTCTCGATGGCTGCTGCTCTCTCCTCATCTTCGAGCTTTACGTTAAGAACAACGGCTAACTCATACTTGTTCATGCTTGTTTACCTCCTTGTGGTCTCTGGCCCCTGCTTTCAGTTTCAGGAGCAAGGAATTTAATGTGTCACGGATTAATATTTTAGCAGAAATTGGCGGAAAAAGCAAGTACTTTTTCCTGTTTTCCTACGATTTTACGACATTTCCGGGACTTCTTACCGCTTTTCCGCCCCATCCGCTCCTTTCAGCCCTCTGACGTTCTTCTCCACCAGCTTTCTGGGAACCATAATCATGTGGCCGCAGCCCATACATTTCAAACGAAAGTCCGCGCCGACCCGCAAAATTTCCCATTCACAGCTGCCGCAGGGATGCTGTTTCTTCAGTTTTACAATGTCTCCGACTTCAAAATTCATCTCGCTCTCCCGTTATCAGTGTCCTTATTTTAAGATCTCGTCAATCGCCTTTAACTCATCTGCCGAAAACTCCAGATGATCGAGACACTGAACGCTGTTTTCCAGCTGTCTCACACTGCTGGCCCCGATCAGTACGGAAGTCACAGCCTTCTCCCGAAGCACCCATGCCAGCGCCATCTGAGCCAGCGATTGATTCCTGTTCACCGCGATCTCATTCAGCCTGCGGATCTGATCCAGCTTCTCCTCGGATAAATAGCGGTCATTAATCGTAGTCCCCACTCTGGAAGCTCTTGACCCCTGCGGGATACCATTTAAATACTTATCGGTCAATGCGCCCTGCGCCAGAGGACTGTAGCAGATACAGCCCACGCCGTGCTCCCACATAGCTTTAAACAATCCGTCTTCCGGAGTTCTCTCGAACATGTTGTAACGCGGCTGCTCGATGAGACAGTGTACGCCCATATCCTTCAACAGAAGGACCGCTTTCTCCGCCTCCTGCTTCGAATAGTTGGACAGGCCCACGTAAAGCGCCTTGCCCTGTCTTACGATATCCGCCAGCGTTCCCATCGTCTCCTCCAGCGGTGTCTCCGGATCCGGTCTGTGGTGATAGAAAATATCCACATACTCCAGCCCCATCCGCTTTAAGCTCTGATCGAGACTGGCCATTAAATACTTCCTGGATCCCCAGTTTCCGTACGGTCCCGGCCACATATCGTATCCGGCCTTCGTGGAAATGATCATCTCATCCCGGTAGGTTCCAAGGCCGTGTCTCAAAATCTCCCCAAAATTCTCTTCCGCCTTTCCAGGCGCCGGAAATCCGTAGTTATTCGCCAAATCAAAATGTGTCACACCCAAATCAAACGCCCTACAGAGAATAGCTTCCTGATCCTCAATGGGCTTTTCCAGACCGAAATTCTGCCATAACCCGAGTGATACCCTTGGAAGTTTTACACCGCTTCTTCCACAGCGCTTATAGTCCATCTTCTCATATCTGTCTTCTGCTGCCTGATACATAGTTTTACGCTCCTTTATTCTGTCATTTTTTCTCTGCCTGTACAGCGCGCTCACATGCCCGCCGCGTCTCCCAGCACCTCACCCAGCTGCCCGCTGATCACCAGATCAGCACGGCTGTCCATGGGGGTAACCGTCTTATTAATCAGAACCATCCGGTTTCCTCTATAATAATCGATCAGTCCCGCGGCTGGATAAACCGTAAGCGATGTGCCTCCAACGATCAGCATGTCCGCCCTGGTGATATATGCCACCGACCGGCTAAGCACCTCCTGATCCAGACTCTCCTCATAGAGCACCACGTCCGGTTTAATTGTCCCACCGCAGCTGCACCGCGGAATTCCATCCGGTTCATCCATATTTAAAATGTCTTCCAGGCTGTAAAACTTCCCGCACCGGGTACAGTAATTCCTGTGTACCGATCCGTGAAGCTCGAGGACTTCCTTACTGCCCGCCGCCTGATGAAGACCGTCAATATTCTGAGTGATAACAGCCTTTAACTTTCCTTCCGCCTCCAGCTTTGCCAAAGCCAGGTGTGCCCGGTTCGGTTCTGCTTTCGGAAACAGCATTCTGTTTTTATAAAACCGGTAAAATTCCTGGGGATTCTGCCTGTAAAAGCTGTGGCTGATAATCGTCTCCGGCGGAAACTGATACTGCTGGTGATACAGCCCGTCCACACCCCTGAAATCCGGAATCCCGCTCTCCGTCGAAATACCGGCTCCGCCAAAAAATACGATTCGGCTGCTCTCCGAAATCCACTGCTTCAGCTGTTCCTGTGCTTCCATCTCTCCCGTTCTCCCTCCTGTCCTTTCAATCAGGCCGCCACTGCACTCTGCCATGCAATGCCGGTCCGGTACTGGAACTCAGACGGGGTGCCGCAGACTGGATTCTTCCAAATCCGCCTGCGGCACCCCGGATCGCTTCAGAGTATGTTTGAAAATACCTCATTTCAATCCACGCCCGCCACTGCCGTTAAGCTTCTTTTAAAGCTTCGAATATCCGTAACCGTTTACAAGGGCATCCAGCCTGATTCCCTTCTTGCAGTATGGGCATTCCCGGAAATCATACGTCTGATAATCAGGGATATCACGCTCCCGGAATACAGAGTTCACAGGCATCCCATCCAGTTCCCCGATCGCACTGAAGATCGCCGATATTCCCTGGAGCTTTCCTCCGTAATACTGAATACACTCGACTCCCTTGTTGATCGTCTTTCCCGTTGTCACGGAAGCCATCAGAAGAATCACATTCTTACCGGTTATCATGGGCTGAATATTGTCACGGAAAATCATCTGGCTGTTACTGTTATACTCCGGAGTCACAACGTAAATTGTCTGATGCGCATTCCTTGACATAACGCCTGCCTTTGTCAGTTCCTCCGCCAGATAGGCGCCTACCACATCCATGCCATCCAGGCATACGATGGTATCCACAAACGTATTATACAGGTAAAGCCCCACTAAATCACGGGCGACCTCTTGTGCCTCACTAACACGTGTCTTCAGCGTTGTCATATCAATGTAGTAGTTGATATGGGAATGGTTGGTTGCGAAATGTCCCGGCACAACCTTGAGCGGTACGTTACATCCTGGAGCCTGAAGCTTAATATATCTGTTTTCCATAGAAACCTCCCCTGCTGCTGTTTTCTTTATTATACTACAGAAACAGGACTGGTTACAAGGAAAATCTATTAGTTTTGCACAAAGCGGTACTATACCACCTCATCGAAATAAACACCGTTTAACGGCCTGATTCTTTCCGCCATACTCCGGCGGTTTTCCGGCATCTGCGGCATTTTGTATCCAAAGAGCCAGGCTGTCATCTCCGCAATTCCCAGCGACAGATGCGGCTTCACAAGAGTCCCTTCCGTCATCCGAGTCACCCTGGAACCATTCTTATCCAGCTTCCAGCGGAAAATGCCGTCGTTCTGGCGTATCTGCCCGTCCGAAACCTCGATCATAAGTTCCATCTCACTGACTTCTGAGTCCTCTTTTAACCGGATCACGGAGACAAACTGCTCCAGATTGATGATTCGTCCCATCATAAGAGGCTTTGGCGGGGCGATCTCCTTCACATAGTCCGGATGCACCAGAAGCTCCCTCTGTTCCATCTCTCCGCCTCCATAATAGGCGGAAATACCGGCCAGCCGCTCCCTTTCGTCCCTCGTTCTTAAGAGTACCAGATCCCCGTCGGCGCTTCTCACCTCCCGGCATAGAGTCCGGTAATACTCCTCATCACGCATCGTATAGACCTCATAATGCTTTTCGAGGCATTTGCCCGCAAATCTGGCCGCCTCCTCGCATTCCTCCGTCCGCTGTTCTATGAGGGCCCGTCCGCTCAGACGCATCATGCCCTTTTCACTCAAAGTAAGCTGCGGCTGATCAAAGATATAGGTAAACTCAAACGGCAGATAAATAGCCGGATCCACCGGATGCAGAAAGCAAAATCCCATCTTTTCCATATACATATCGGCAAATATCCTGGACAGCAGGCGGCTCATATACCCCTGGTGACGCCATGCCGCCGCGGTAGCCACCCCGGCGATATAGTCGATCCTCCAAATACGGTCCTTAACCACCACATCAAACGGATTCCGGTGGAGCATGGCCACGATCTCATTGTCCTCCTCCGCCACGAGAATCTTGTTCCGGCGAGCCTTCTCCGCATAGTAAAAATCCACGAACGACTGGGAATCTTCCACAAAGATCTCTTCCCACAGCTTCCGGCTCCTGCTTTTCTCTTCCTGTCTTAAATAATGTATCATCCTTTAAAGTCCTTCTGTTCTATGCTGTATTTTCTGGCAAAGTCAATGGGATTATAGGACATCTTCGCTCTGCGCAGGCCTTCCATTCCCACGTCGTCCTCCCGGTTGACAAGCATCATTTCCTCCGGAAATGCCCTGACCAGAAACTCTCTGTTAATAAACTGGTAAAGTCCATTGATCTCCGGATTGGCCTTCTCAATGTGAATTACCGCCATTTTTTCAAATTCATTATAGCTTCCTATCGTAAATGCTTCCAGCTTACCATCGATATAGACGCCGGCCATCCGGACGCATAACTGGGAACAGTTCTTCAAGATATCGTGAATTCCGTTTACCTCATAATCCAGCTGGGTACCGAACTCCGCGGCCTCCACCTTGTTTTCCCACCATCTGTCCAGGAACTCCCACACATCGTCCCGGTCAGAACAGCATAAAGTCCGGTACTCATACCGCCCTTCATACTCTCTCAAAAATGCATTCAGATGATTCTTTTTCTTATGCAGCTTCTTGCCGGCCAATGACCGCATGGCTGCAGCATCATACAAATAATCCTTTAAATCTTCCTGCTCCTTCACCTCAAACTTCTCAGGATCCAGTTTTAAATAGTTCACACCGTCCTCATCCGCCAGATAAATCCGAAATGGCTTTTTTAACACGGTATTAAAATATTCCACCATCTCATAAAAGTAATGGGACAGCTCCTCTTCCTTGCACATCGGCATGGCGCTGAAAGTAATGCCATCCTTTTCCATCAAAAACTGTACTGCTTTCTCATCGCTGATCGCGCATTGGATATGGTAAAAATCCCTCCAGATAAAACTGTCCAGAAACACACTGTCACACGTCTTATTGGGCCGCAATGCGAAAAACGGCGTCACTCTCTCGATATCCTTTGCCTCTACCGGCTTAAACTGTAGGTTCATAATAATTCCCTTCTGCATTAATATTGTCTTTTGTCTTATAATCTGATTTAACTCTTCTTAACAAAATCCGTATTGCACTTCGGACAGTGAATGCTGATTCTCCCTTTTCCTCTGGGAATGCGAATCTTCTGTCCACAGCTGGGACATTTATAGATATGGTATTCCTTCTTTTCCCGGATTCTAAACTTAAATTTGCGAAACTTTTCCGTTACAGAATAGCGAAGTCCTTCAAACACCTGCTCTTCCTTATACCTTTTCCCGATATTCCTCGAAAACATCCGGAAATAGCAGAGAATCAGGCACGCAAACGCCAGAATATCCACCCATGGTTTCCTTATAAAAATTCCAAGCAGCAGAAAGAAAAGTGAAACACCGATTAAAAACTGTCCAAGGCGATCCGCCCCATAGCGGCCCACCATAAATCCTGCAAACTTTTCCCTCCATTTATTCATCATATATTTAAACGCCTCTTTTCCTCATAATGACTTAACTATAATGAAGTCCCTGCAAAAAGTCAATCTCGTCAATTGATGTTTCACAATCTTTTTAGATTTTCCTGGACATCATGCTATTGTATACCCATTTTTCCCCCTCTGTTTCGTCTGATAAAGCGCCGCATCCGCTTTCTGATACAGCGTATCAAAATCATTTCCATCAATAGGGGCAATAGAAACTCCAATACTTGCGGACATCTCCCAGCTCTTCCCGCCTTCTGTGCATGTAACCCTCAGTGCATTCGACAACTCCTTCGCCTTATCCTCAACCCATTCAGAGTCAGGCGCCGGAATAAACGCTGCAAATTCATCTCCGCCCACTCTCCCCAGCACATCATTTACCCGGAAATGCGTTCTGATGATAGAAGTAAACTCTCTGATACAGTAATCTCCAAATGCGTGCCCGCACGAATCATTGGCCTGCTTAAAATTATCAACATCAAACAGAAAGAAGGCATAGACCTCAGCCGCCGGTTTGGACAACAGGGCGGTAATTTCCCTTTCCGTTTCCATCTTAGTTAAGAAACCAGTCATCTCATCAAAAGAGGCCCTAATTTCCTTTTCCTTCTCTGCATTAATATTTTTCCGGTACGTAAACATATGGATACATTCATCTTCCTGAGAAAAGAAGATATAAGCATCGATCCGCATCCAAAAATACCGGCTCCCATCCTGAGTAATCTTAAAATCATATCTTAAATGATTATTCCCCATTTCATACTGCCGGATAACATTTTCCGGAGTAAATGTGGAGACGTATCCCTCCCGGTACTCCTCCTTAATCTGTTTTTCCGCAATCACTTTTAGTCCCTGGTCATAAGGCAGATCCCCCGCACCCAGACTGCCGAAATACTGTTCTGTCAATTTATTCGCATATCTGTTTCTCGTTATATTCAGTTCGTAGATATTATCATACAGCTGCTCTGTAGCCCTCTTAAACGCATCCTGCCGTTCTTCCATCAGCTGAGTAATCTGCCTGTTGAAATTGCGGAGCACCGTTGTTATTACTACCAGGACAGTAATAATAATCGCTATAATAATAACCCCTGTCTGGTACAGCCGATCCTTTATTTCACTCACGATAGCGCCGTTATTCTGTTCCACTACCAGATGCCATGACAGTTCCGGAATATACCTTGAAACCACATAGCTCCTTCCCTGGCCGCCCACCGCAGTATCCGACCATAGTTCCAGATTGGCAGAATCCTCCTTCCAGCCCAGCACCTGACTGCGGATACTCTCCTGCTCAAACGTCTGAAACCAGTCGATCCTGCTGTATCCCGTATGTTCAGAAGAGATCTCAATCACACCGTTCTCATCGATCAGACATGCATTCAAATGATATTTTTCTTCATAGCTCTTCAAAAACTCTTTTAAATAACTCACCCGCATACCGACTCCCACCACACCCAGGAAATCACGATCAGGCCCATAGATCTTACAGTTTACAAACACCGTTATTGCATTGTCCGCTCCGTTTACCTCATCATTATCCACGTTCATGGAGTACTCAAGATCATCTTTCAGCATATCAAAATACCATACGTTCTCCGGATCTCCTTCCGTGAGTATTCTGTCAATCCCATTGAAATTATAATAGCGGTTCGTCAGGGCCGATACCAGAAAGACTGAATCAAAGTCATACTTCTCCCGATAAGTCTCCAAATAGTTCTTGATCGTCCATGCATACTGTTCGTCCTCTAAATGAGCTTCCTCGCCCTCCAAATGGGCCGCCAGAAGGCTGTCATGGGCCATGGTAAGGGAAATATTAACAGGCCTTGTAAACAGGGCTGTAAGCTGATAATAAATGCCCTCCGTCGTCAGAGAAGCCACCTGTTCGATGTTATTAAGCGAAGCCTCATAATTTGCCTGATAACTAAAAAAAGCCGTCACCAGAAAACCACATACCAGGATCACACTGACCAGCAAATTTGTCTTTAAAAGCTCCCGATTCTTTTCCAAAATGAGCCTCCTTTACTTTTTTAATCCTGTGTTGTTTTATTTTTGATATTTGTCTTATTTTTAATACTTGTCTTATTTTTAATACTTACTTTTGACACTTTAAATCTGATTTTTAGTATATCACATAATGCGCCGTCTAAATAGTTACCACTCCTGCCTCTTACAGAAATGGTTCTGTTCTTACTTAATTCAATTCAGATTCGTCATCTGCAGACACAAAAAAATCCTGGAAAGTAAATTCCAGGATTCTTTGAGAGGCGACAACCAGATTTGAACTGGTGATCAGGGTGTTGCAGACAGAACCCCTACAAGGATTTTTTCTAGTGTTTTCGGTGCTTTGACGGGCTTCTTGAAAACACTGTCCACTCTATCTCCACCTTTACCCAAAGGTAGCCCTCTATATTTGCTGTACTATGCTTCTTTAACAACTAAAACTTACGTCTTATTATAGCATATTTCCTATTAAAAGTATAGTTTGAATTAAATTCCATAATGGAGGTAAACATGGATTACCAATTAGAAATTAAACAAATAGTGGACTACCCCCGGTGCAGAATGTACCGGGAGTTTATCCGCCGTATCATGGAAGATAGAAACATTCGTACCAACGGAAGCTCCTATCTTTTTTATTTTGTTATACTATGCTCCTATGTAAACTTTAGAAGCTCATACCGCCGCCTGGACGGAATTACCTACCTTGTTGAACCAGGACAATGGATCTGCACAGCTGCAGAGCTGTCCGAGTGGTTCCGAACGCGATTCCAACATCAGGCCATTTCTATTCTGGACACGCTGAAAAAGCAGCACTACATAACCTATTCCAAACTTGGCCGGGGAAACCTTATAAAATTTTCAATTATCGGCTGGAAAACCTCAAATACCGCGTTGGAATATAATTACCCATGTCTGAAGGACGTGGGCTTTTTCTTTTTCCCGATAGCAGCCGCTCATGAACTCATCAGCTTGGGAAAAGCGTCCGAAATGGATATTGTTCTGGACTTGTGGCTCCATACCATTTATCAGGACAGCCAGGTGCAAGGCTCCGATAAAGGCCCGGTCGTATATTTCCGGAATGGAACCGGAAATCCGCTTACCAATTTTTCAGACCTGGCGCTCCGCTGGGGAGTATCAAAATCTACAGTAAGCAGAATTTTCAACAAACTGGAAAAGTTAGACTATCTCTCCCTGATCTCCTTTCCTGGCAGACACGGGAGCGTCATCTACCTAAATAACTACCTGTCAACAATGTTTCAAGTATCAGATGTCATGATTGACAAAGAGGAGGTTTCTATGGCTTTTAATATTCCATTACATATTCCGGCTGCCAGCCTGGAGGCAGACACATCGCCTATCCGGGATGAACAGATTTGCGTTCCAAACGAAGAAAATAGCGTTTCAAAACCGCACATGCGGGCGATGGTCCGAAAAGTGGCAAAAGTCCTTGCTACACAAGGGATTCCATGCTGTGAGTGTTCCAGAACTATATATAAGTTATATCCCTTATCCGACTGCATGGAAGGTAATTATAGGTATTCTCTAAGGGTCATATGTCCGGACGGCCGGGAAGGGTATCACTTTGAACTTTGCCTGTCACCGGTACGAACCGATGATGAAATGGCCGGAAGAAAATTCACTGGAGGACAGCGTGGAAAAAATCAATTCATGGGAGGACATGTCAATGCGTAAAAAATCATCTATCCAAAATGAGACACCTGTAAACAAGGACAGTGCCATATATCACGATACCAGTAAGCTACTGGAAAGTTACCGGGATGCGGTGTGGAATCTGGAATTGGCCGTTCAGCAGGTCCGCCATAGCTTTGAAATTGAGTTTGGCAGCTCGATTGAGGAGTTTCTGGACTCCATTTATCTGGCCGGGGCCGATGTGGGCGGCTCCAAACTGGAGGAATACGCTAAGAGCATTGAGAGAAGCAACAAAATGCTCAATACGCTCATGGCTGCCGTGGATCTGCTCCGGACAAAGCATAAGCACGGAGAGCAATACTACTGGATACTGTACTATTCCTATCTTTCTCCCCAGGAGCTACAGAACGTAGAGGAAATTATTGAAAAGCTCAAACCGCATATTGCCAACATATCGCAGCGGACTTACTACCGTAAACGACCGAAGGCGATTGAGGCACTGAGTACCATTCTTTGGGGATTCACCTCCAGAGATTGCATTTCCGCTCTAAACAGGTTCTGCCCCGATGAGAATAACATGGCATAGAACTGGCACTGAATTATCCTTAATTGGCACAGTATTGCGATTTACACGACATTTTACCCATGATATAATAGTCATGCTCAAAGTTCTATCAAAATTTCATACAGCACACAGATGGCACCCCTTAGATGGTGCTTTTTTTGTGCCAAAAACAGCAAAATGCTGCTGTACCTGGTATCTGGCTCCGCAGATTTCAGGTTCCCGGAAAAGCCGGCGGTCCCTTATTCAGACTGCCGGCTTTTCTGTTTCCGGAGAAAAAACACAATAATCAGGAGGTACAAAGTTGAATAGGATTAAAAAAACAGGGGAGCTTCCCCGGAGGGCGCTGCGGCGTATCCCTTTCCGTAAGATTCTTTGCACGATCAGTTTCAGCACTTATTTTCTCATGCTGAACACCCAGACGATCATGGCCGCTGATATGTGGGCAAAGGCAGAAACCATTATGAAAGATGTCTATGGGAAAATTGTCGGCATTTCCACCATTGCGGCCATCGTGACAGCTTCCGTTGCTCTGCTTCTCATGAATTTCAGCAAAAGCGGAAAAACCGTTGATGAATCGCGCGCCTGGCTGAAGCGGATTGCTATTTCCTGGGTAATCCTTAACGGCCTTGGTTTCATCATGGCCTATGTGACGCCATTCTTTAGTGATGGACGCTGGAACGGATAAGGCAGGTGCGTCATGAAAATATGGACTTTAAATAAAACGATCCCGGCCGATGTGTACGCGCTGCCTTCCGATGGGACCAGGATCTATCTGGGGACCACCAATATCCATAGAAAAAAGAACAGATTCTATACGCGGGTGCATTCTGCACTTCTGGGCGGATTCTCTTATCCGGTGCCGCAGGTGGCATTTCCGGAAGCATTCTGCCGGAAACATGGGGACCGGCCGCTTTGTATCTGTTTTAAAAACTCGGCTATTCACACAAAAGTCCAGAAACAGCTGGCCTTTTTAGCTGTGTAGCCCCGGAAAGGAGGAATTTCTATGGGCATTTTAGATGGGATTGTGGAATGGATTTCAGAGCAGGTCATGAACGGTCTGGATCTCATTACCACTTCCGTTCTGGGTGCTTTGGGATGTGACATGAGCACATTCCTTCGGTACTTCCCGGCAGCCAAAAGCATGTATAAGATTTTTGTTGCAACTGCCATTGGCCTGGTGCTCCTAAACCTGGTTTGGCAGGTCTTTAAGAATTTCGGCCTGATTGCAGGGATTGAAGCGGAAGACCCCATCAAGCTCTCAATCCGGTCAATCCTTTTTATTTTGCTGATTTATTTCTGCAATCAGATCACGGACATTATACTGAAAATTGGCGGCACCCCCTATACCTGGATTTTAAATTCAGAGATTCCGCCGATCAGCTTTTCCAATTTTAATTCCGTGCTGCTGACAATAATCGGAGTCTGTGCAAGCGGCTCCGTGGCCTTAATCGCCCTGATCCTCGTCCTGATTTTGGCCTGGAACTACATTAAACTGCTTTTTGAGGCTGCCGAACGGTACGTGCTTCTTGGTGTGCTGGTCTATACCGCGCCGATGGCATTTGCTACCGGCGCCTCTCAAAGTACCGCTAACATTTTTAAATCCTGGTGCCGTATGTTCGGAGGCCAGGTATTCCTGCTGGTGATGAATGCCTGGTGCCTTCGTCTTTTCACCAGCATGGTTGGCAATTTTATCGCCAATCCACTATCATTATAGGAGGTCACAATGAAATCATGGAAGAAAATACTGACCGTCCCCTTTCTGGCAGTCACTTTACTTTTATTACAGTCGGTACCCGCTATGGCCGCCGTTACAGAAGCCGACGTCCAGGCTGTCGGGAAAGAAACTGCAGCCGGAAATGTTCTGATCTGGTTTCTGTGTGCGATAGCCTTTTTGAAAATAAGCCAGAAGATTGACAGCTTCATGAGCAGCTTAGGAATCAATGTCGGCCATACCGGTGGCAGTATGATGGCTGAACTCATGATTGCGGCCAAGGGATTGACAACCGCAAAAAATGTAGCCGGTGGCGGCATGTTCCGTGGTGGTTCCTTTCGAGGCGGTTCCAGTTCCCAGCATATGAGCAGCGCTTCCTTTATGTCAGGTGGGCTGGCCGGTGCAGTGAGCCGTCAGTTCACAAATGGAGCCGTTCAGAGTGCCACCGGACAGGGTGGAAATCCCATCAGCCGGAAAATGTTTGAATCCTCGGTACAAAAAGGAGGCTCATTTGCTAATGATGTCACCGGGGCGGTTGCCAAAGGGAATATCAACTATACTGGCACCATGTCCGGTCCACAGGCAGCGCAGGCCCTGACTTCTTACCTCGGTCAGACTGGAGTTCCAGATGCCCCAGCCTATAAAGATGTGGAAATCGGCGGCGGACGGATCAGCGGCATAGAAACCTCCGCGGAACATCCCAACGGTACTTCATTTGGTATGTACCAGACCGATCAATACATGGCTCCGGAGGGAAACTACGATGTTGTTACGGCTGCTGATAATTCCACCTGGTACAGGCAGTATGCAAAAGATACGGTGGAGCGGACTCCTTACATGACAGAAAAGGGGCAGATTGCTTACCATGAAAAAATCGTTAAGCAGCTTCCCAACATGCCAAAAAGGAAGGACCGCGTGTAATGGAAGATGAAAGAAAAAGTTCCATAGATACCCTCTCCACGACCGCGTCTGCTGCCAATACACTCCGGGGAGCTATCAAAACAGGAAAAGCTGTTGATGGAATTGCTCAGGGATCTGCAGTTGGTGGTCCATATGGCGCAGTCGCTGCCGGATTGTGGGCGGAAAGAAAGACAGTTGTGAAAATCATTGCCATTGCCGCTTTTATCCTGATTCTTCCCATACTATATATCCTAATGCTGCCCTCTCTAATTTTTGGAGGCGGCGGCCTGGATTCTGTCCCGGATAATGTTTTAAATGATAACTCGGTCATCCTGGCAAATTTAACAGACGTGGAAACTACGATTGAGAGCATTCTATATGAAAAGCATAACCAGATCATAGCAAAAATCAAGCAGGAAGGCGATTCCCTGGGCAGCGACTGTGACTATATCATTACAGATGACTTTGCTGACAGCATTGTATATGAAAGCACGCTCATTATTTCCCAGTTCTGCGCCTCCCAAGGAGATTATCAGGAAATCAATCTTCCAAAGCTGAAGCAGATGATTGAAGCTGCAGACGGACTTTTCTCTTACAGCACCGTGGTAACCAGTGAAGAGGTAACCGATGAAGACGGAACAACAGAGACCATTTATCATTATGCTTACACCGTGGAATACGCCGGTGATGCCTATTTTGCAGACCACATTTTTCAACTCACTGATAAACAGTCTGCTCTAGCCCTGGAGTATGCAAATAACCTGAATGTGTTTCTGTATGATACTGCCTATAAAGTAGACATCAATCCGAATCTTCGCCCTGGCGAAACAGGAAATGCGGCAGTTGACTTGGCACTCACCAAACTGGGAACGCCTTACAGTCAGGGAAAACGGAACCAGCCAGGCTATTTTGACTGCAGTTCTTTTTGTTACTGGGTCTATAACCAGCTTGGAGTCCAATTAATGTATGAAGGCTCTAATACAGCCGCTGCACAGGGACGATACATTGTCGAAAATAACTTGGCGGTTTCGTATGAGAACCTGGCTCCCGGAGATCTGGTTTTTTACTCATTTGAAACTAACAACCGGTTTATGAATATCAGCCACATGGGAATCTATTGTGGAGACGGCTACATCGTGGATGCTTCCTCTGGACGGGGAAAAGTTGTCTACCGGCCAATCTACAGCATTAACCGCATTGTTTTATGCGGAAGGCCTTATGTCGTTGAAGATGAAGCAAGCCCAACAGGACAGTAATCCGACTGCTCCTGTTTTTTTATTGCACTAGGAGGTGAAAGCAATCCATGTCCATGAAACAGGAAGAAAATGACCTGTATATTATACCGCCCAACTTTATAGAAAGCGGAACACTGTTTGGCGGTACTGTGAAAATAAGAAATGCTATCGAAGCTGCCATAATTACTCTGGGTGTTGGACTTCCCATTTTTAAACTTCCCTTTACCCTGACAACAAAAATTATGGTTGCCTGTGTAACCGTCCTTCCTCTGGCTCTTTTTGCAGTTATAGGGATTGACGGAGAAAGCCTTTCCTCTTTTGTTATCAATTTTTTTGTATATCTGAAAAAGAGGCGGATTGTCGGGATTTCTGAAACGAAGGAACCAGATAACGCTGATAAACAGCCGCAAAAGAAAAAGAGCCGGCCCAGGAAGGAAAAGGCGCCTAAAATTAAAAAGGAAAAATTTGCGGAGGAATTCGGCCAGGTACGGGAAAAGAAGGAGAAACCGGCAAGAGCAAAATCACAAAAGCGCAGGTCTTCCGGCAAAAGCAAATCCTCAAAAAAGCCGGAGACCAAAACTCCCGAATACAGTTATCTGAATCCAGCCGCAGCCTATCTTCCGATTGAGAAGATTGCAAACGGCATTATCTATACAAAGGATTACCGCTATGTAAAGATCATCGAGGTGGTACCCATCAACTTCCTTTTAAGAAGTGCCCGGGAGCAGCGCAATATCATTTACTCTTTTGTCAGCTATCTAAAAATCAGTCCGGTCAAGCTGCAGTTCAAAGTTTTGACGCGCCGGGCCGATATTAACCGGCACCTGGAAACCATCCAAACGGAGATGCAGTCAGAAACAGATGAACGCTGCATTGCCCTCCAGAAAGACTACGAAAAGCTAATCCGGCAGATTGGCTCCAAAGAGGCCATAACCAGGCGCTTCTTTATCATATTTCAGTATGAGCCGTTTACAGGCAGCAACCGCCATAATGAAGAGGTGGATGCCATTAATGCCCTCACAACGGCGGTCCAGACGGCCCGGACGTATCTTCAACAGTGCGGAAATGAGGTTGTCCAGCCGGATAATGCGGATGAGGCGGCAACCGATATTTTATACAGCCTTTTAAACCGGAAATACAGCGTGGAAAAGCCGCTTCCTGTCCGGGTGAATGAAGTAATCGGCCAGTACATCAATGCAGGCAGGCGGAATGATTTAGACAGGATACCCGCACAGGAGTTTATTGCTCCGGAGCAAATTGATTACACACACAGTAATTATGTGGTGATGGACGGGGTATACCATACCTATCTCTTAATTCCATCCCGGGGCTACCGCTCACAGGTCTGTGCAGGCTGGATCTCGCTCCTTGTAAACGCCGGGGACGGAATCGACGTTGACCTTTTCTTTGACCGCCAGCCAAAGGACCGGATTCAGCAAAAGCTAGGCCAGCAGCTCCGGATTAACCGTTCAAAAATCAAGGAAACTTCAGACACGAATTCTGATTATGATGACCTGGACAGTGCAATCCGTTCCGGATATTTTCTGAAGGAAGGGCTGTCAAACAACGAGGATTTTTACTACCTCAATACCCTTATCACGATTACGGCGGAATCGCTGGAAGAATTGGAGTGGCGGAGTAATGAAATGAAAAAGCTTCTGCTGTCACAGGATATGGAAGCCGTCTCCTGCCATTTCCGGGAAGAGCAGGCGCTTTTGTCAGCTCTGCCTCTGGTATCGCTGGAGAAAAAGCTGTTTGAGCGCTCTAAGCGCAATCTGCTCACAACCAGCGCTGCGAGCTGTTATCCCTTTACGTCCTTCGAGATGTGCGACGATAACGGCATTTTATTAGGAGTCAATAAGCACAACAATTCCCTGATTATCGTGGACATCTTCAACAGCCGCGTCTATAAAAATGCCAACATTGCGCTGCTAGGAACTTCCGGAGCCGGAAAAACCTTCTCTATGCAGCTTATGGCGTTGAGGATGAGACGGAAAAATATCCAGGTATTTATCATCGCTCCACTGAAAGGCCATGAATTCCACCGGGCCTGCACCAATATCGGGGGAGAATTTATCCAGATTTCACCGGCCTCCCGGAATTGTATCAACATTATGGAAATCCGGAAAACGGACAAAGCGACGAATGAGCTGCTTGACGGCCCAATCGTAGATAAATCGGAGCTGGCCGCTAAAATCCAACGGCTTCATATTTTCTTTTCACTTCTGATTCCGGACATGAACCATGAGGAGAAACAGCTGTTAGATGAGGTGTTGATTCAGACTTACAACGGGAAAGGAATCACACATAATAATGAAAGCTTGGTCGATCCGGAGCACCCGAACCAATACAAAGAAATGCCGGTTCTGGAGGATGTTTATAACATTCTGAAAAAGAATCCGGATACCAGACGCATAGCAAATATCTTAAATCGCCTGGTGCATGGTTCTGCTTCTACCTTTAATCAGAGAACCAATGTAAATCTGGGCAATAAGTATACCGTTCTGGATATTTCCGAGCTGACAGGCGATCTGCTGACTGTCGGCATGTTTGTAGCCCTGGATTACGTCTGGGATAAGACCAAGGAGGACCGTACCGTTGAAAAAGCAATCTTTATTGATGAGACATGGCAATTAATAGGCGCTTCTTCCAACCGTCTTGCCGCGGAATTTGTTCTTGAGATTTTTAAAATTATAAGAGGGTACGCCGGGGCGGCAATCTGTGCGACCCAGGATTTAAACGATTTCTTCGCACTGGATGACGGCAAGTACGGGAAAGGCATTATCAATAACTCTAAAACAAAAATTGTTCTCAACCTGGAGGATGAGGAGGCCCAAAGAGTACAGGATATTCTGCATTTATCAGAGGCCGAGACCATGGCTATCACTCATTTTGAGCGTGGTAACGCCCTGATATCCACAAACAACAATAACGTCACGGTAGAGTTTAAAGCGTCACAGTTGGAAAAAGAGCTTATCACAACAGACCGTGAAGAACTGAAAAAGCTGATTGCAAGGCAAAGGCAGCAAAGCCAGGAGCCGGAACCGGTTACTGCGTAACATATAAGTAGAGTGTGCGTACATATTTGACCTGCTGATTTTCATACGCAGAGTGTACTTATACAATACTTACAACTGAAGGAGGGAATCCAATGTATCATAAACGGCATGAACAGGAGACGGCCGAACTGCTGCGCTGCCTGTCCTTATACCAGTGCCTGACTTACGGCCAGATTATGCGGCTGTTACCGGAACTGAAGGAGGATATCCTTTCCGGCCTCCTGACACGGCTGGAGCACCAGGGGCGGATCTGTTACAACCGTCTGACAGATACGGTTACGTTGTATCAGGATACGGTAATAAACCCGGACACGCTGGCTGGAATATGGGTGCTTTTGGATTTTCTCCCGCAGGTTTCTTACCATACTGCTAGCAGCTATCCGGTCATACTCACCTTTTTCGCAAAAGATGAAATATATGAAGTAATTAGTGTTCCATCGGAAAAAGAACTGCTGATAAACCATGCGGTATCCACACTTCCAACTGCTGAGCACCCGCACCGGCTTGTGATTGTGGAAACAGAGTCCCAGATAAGCAAACTGGACTTTCCATGTATCACGGCTTTCTGCCGGGTATTTCCTGATGGAACCATACAATATTATAAAAAGCAAGGAGTAACCACCCCCCCATGGATAGAAGAATTTTGAATTTACGCCTGCAGAGAATTGAAGATGAACTGCCCAAAATCACTAATGCAATTCTCGCCATGCGTATTACCGATACAGAAAAATACCCACTGAACTATGAAGAGGTCAGCACAGACGCCGCGATACGGGCGGAAAAGATTGCCTGTTCACTAAGGGGACTGATCTATGCCGCCAACATTGTACCAAAGGCCACCTTGATGGAAAAAACAGTCCAGTCCCACGGCATTTCAATCTCACAGGAGGACGGCATGACATCTATCACCCTGCCGGGACTTCTTCCTAAGAAAAGGAAGCAGGAACGCACCACGTTTTTGACCGATCCGCTCTACTATGCCCTTGAATGCTATGTCAATGAAAACGCCGTTACGAAATACGGGGAATGCGTGGTCTGCTTCTCCCATGTATTTAATGAGGAACTTTCCATCGGCCGAATCCGGGATTACGACAATATGGAATGCAAAATGATTCTGGATACCATCGCCGCCTTCTTGATGGTGGACGACACGGGGCTTTTATGTAACACCTATCATACAACCGAGTTCGGGCCGCAGGACTGCACGGTTGTTACTTTAATGGCCTGTGGGCAGTTTCCGGACTGGCTGAAAAGCCATGAAGGCCGCCTGAAATCCATGTCGGATTTTTGAGTTTTTCAATCACATTTTATCCGACTACGGTAAAAAGCGCTGAAACTCCCCCGGAAACTCACGATTCCGGCATTTCCAGAAGGCATAGTTTTACCGGAGTTTCAGACGGATACGGTTAAGTAAGGGAGGATTAAACTTTGAATACAGATACATTCCAGTACAGGCTCATGGAGCTAACCGCCCTGTCAGGCGAGTTCCCAGCCGACCTGCTTTGGCGCCTTGGCATGGGTGGCAGTTATGGTGAAAAGATGATTACCCGCTTAAAGGATGAGCGCCTACTAAAAACACATTACCGGGACAAGCTCCGTGGCTACCGCCTCTCATCAGTCGGCAAGAAGGCGCTCCTGGCCGAGAATCCGGAACGGTTTTCCTTCTATCTGACGGGCAGTTCCGATACCAACCAGCCCCGCAGCGAACCGCCCCGCAGGCTCCGGCTCCATCAGACCGCCCGTACATACCAGCTTTTAACAGCAGCCGGCATTGAAATATTCCGGGACCGAAAGCCAAATTTATTCCAGGCCGGGGAACCGGCTTCCATGCAGGTGCTGCCCTGTCCTGTATACTATCATTCCCGTGAGATTAAAGAGCTGGGAATGGAAACCGTAAAGGTCAACAATTCCCGGACCATGGGCATTCTGTTGTCGAATTCCACGGTATACGTGATTTACTATACCGGGGACTGTGCTATGAAATGGTCCTATAATACTGAGATTAAGCTGAAGGCCATATTACAGCACCACTTGAACCAGGGTGTCCTTTCCCGGCATTATCGGACAGATACTCAAATCCATGCCATTATGGTTGGTACGGATATGTATACGGCGACTGTCTTGATGAGAAGCACCGGAGGCTACCATAAATGCTGCTTTGCGCTGGATACCAGCTATGACTATTTTCATTTTGTTCCGGACACCCCAGCCGGGGAAGCTCTATTAAAACTCCTGGCCGCTCCACAGCTACTTGCAAAGCTGGATGGCCTGCTGGGGTCCGACTTACAGCCGCCAGATCGCGAAGCCTTTCCATTTGAACACGATGCGGTCCAGGAACAGGGAATCCCTGTGCTTTTTGCCTATGACTTCGACATGCTGGAAATCTGCCGCTTTATTACCGCGCTCCGGATGCACCAGCTTACCGGCCAGATTCTATGCTTTGACTTCCAGAAGGCAGCTATCCTGGAATACGCAGGCGACGCCGTATCCGTCAGCACAATCGACCTTGAAAAATTTAAAAGGAGGTTTTTCAACTGAAACAGAAATTATGGAAGCTGGTATTCCTGCTTCCGCCCATAATCCTGCCGATACTCTATGCAGCCGGTTATCTCTCACAGTTTTTTATAAACTACAATGCCTGGTTGGATAACGGATACAGCCTGGGAAGCTCTGTTTCCCCCGGATTTCCTTCCGGCAGTCCTTCCGCCTGTTTTCATGCCATGACGATTTTCCCGTACAATCTGTATGGGATTTTTATTTGCCTGTCCCTGCTTGGACTTCTGATCTTCATGGTGATGCGGATGGGCTTTGGGGATAAGCTGGTCTATGACGAGGAACGGAACTTAAAATATTCCGACCAGGGTGCTTATGGAACCTCCGGCTTTATGACGGAAGAGGAAATGCATAAGGTGCTGGAGCTTGTCAAAGATCCCAGCCACACACGCGGGATTATCCTTGGGAAGCTGGGGAATCAGGCCATCTGCCTGCCGGAGAATACAAGAATGAACCGGAATATTGCCGTTTACGGTGCCTCCGGCTCCATGAAATCCAGAGCCTTTGCCCGCAATCTGATATTTGGCTGCGTTGCCAGAGGGGAATCGCTGATTATAACCGATCCCAAAAGCGAACTCTATGAAGATATGGCCGCATATTTGGAGTCCAATGGCTATACCGTCAGGGCATTTAACCTGGTTAATCCGGAAAATTCTGATTCATGGAATTGTCTGATGGAGATTGAGGGGCAGGAAACCATGGCCCAGCTCTTTGCAGACGTCATCATAAAAAATACCGGTTCGGGCAAACCGGACCATTTCTGGGATAACGCGGAGCTGAACCTGCTGAAAGCACTGGTGCTGTATGTAGAGCAAGGATTTCCACCTGAAGGAAAGAATATCGGCCAGGTATACAAGCTCCTCACGAATACCTCGGAGCAGGAATTGAACAGCCTATTTGATTTGCTGCCGGTCTCTCATCCGGCTAAGGCGCCTTATTCCATTTTCCGGCAGGCGTCTGATACGGTAAGGAGCGGCGTGATTGTTGGACTCGGTTCCCGGCTACAGGTATTTCAGAATAAACTGATCCGCCAGATCACCAGCTACAACGAAATCAATCTGACGCGGCCAGGCTATGAAAAATGTGCCTATTTCTGTATCACCAGCGATCAGGACAGTACCTTTGATTTCCTCTCTTCCATGTTCATGAGTTTTGTTTTTATCAAGCTCGTCCGGTATGCGGATAAACATGGGGTAGGTGGCAAGCTCCCTGTCCCAGTGCAGATTCTGGCCGATGAGCTGGCGAATATTGGAGTCATACCGGACCTTACCAAAAAAATCAGTACCATCCGAAGCAGGTCGCTGTTTCTGGCATGTATCTTCCAGAATCTTCCGCAAATGCAAAACCGGTATCCATTAAATCAGTGGCAGGAAATTATCGGAAACTGCGATACACAGCTATTTTTAGGCTGTACGGATGAGCTTACGGCCACATTTATTTCAGACCGGACCGGAGAAATTACTATCGGAGTATCCAGTCAGGCTAAACAGCTGGGAACCTGGCGCATTTCAGACTATACACCGGAATACCGGGAGACAAGCTCCATTGGGAAGCGGAAACTGCTCACCATGGACGAGGTATTACGGTTTCCTTTGGACCAGGAGCTTATCATTCTGCGGAGTCAGAAGGTTTTAAAGGCAGAAAAGTTCGATTATTCCCTTCACGCGGAAAGTAAAAAGCTGATTCCCAGAAAGGCGATAGAGCATATTCCGGATTGGAGACAGCTGCCGGAGGCTCCAGAACCGGACTTTGCGAATATGGTAAAGCCTCATCCGGCACCCAAACGAAAACGGGATTCAAAGCCAAAGGTTCCCGCTCCGGAACCTGCAGCTCCAGTATTTCAAGCCAGGCAGTTACCGGAAGATTGGCCGGACAATCAGCTTCAGATCGTACCTACTGATAAAGAATCTATCATGTCCGGTTAATTGCCGCAAATCTTTTGATTGCGGTTTTTATATACCATTTTGAAAGGAGATTTATTATGGCAACTCAAAAAACAGCAGCAAGCACCAAAGAAACCGCTCCGGATATGGCTCCAGTCAAGAAAATAGTCCCATCATCCATCCTCACGATTGATGCGGACAGTGAAATTGAGACACCGGAAAGCCGGGAGGATATTGTCTGGCATGAATTTCAGAATGCATACCGCACCAAAAAGGTTCTGACCGGAACTCTGGGCGGTATCGAAAAAATGGATCAGGGTGGTATGATCGCGGTGATCTACTACAAGGAGATGAGGGTGGTGATCCCCATGGCCGAGATGATGATAAACCTGATTGAGGACGAAAAGCATAATTATGGGGAGCTGGTACAACGCCAGAGCAAAGTCCTTGGTAATATGCTTGGATGTGAAATTGACTTTCTGGTGAAGGGACTTGACACGGCCAGCCGGAGTGTTGTCGCCAGCCGAAAAGAAGCGATGTATAAGAAGCGGCAGATCTTTTATATGTCGGACAGCTCCGGAAATTCCCGCGTGTGCGAGGATCGCATCGTCCAGGCCAGGGTGATTGCCGTGGCCGAAAAGGTGGTCCGCGTGGAGATCTTCGGTGTAGAATGCTCCATCCTTGCCAGGGATCTTTCCTGGGACTGGCTGGGTGACGCCAATGAGCGGTTCCATGTCGGGGATCAGATCCTGGTCCGTATCCTGTCGGTAGATGCTCCAGATATCCAGAATATCTCGGTGAAAGCCGATGTGAAGAGTGTCAACGGCAATACCAGCAAAGCCAATCTGGCCCGGTGCAAAATCCAGGGCAAGTATGCCGGGACAGTAACCGATATTCATAAGGGGACAGTATTCGTGCGGCTTAGTATCGGGGTGAATGCGATTGCCCACTCCTGCTATGACAACCGGCTCCCTGGGAAAAAGGATGACGTGAGCTTCGTTGTTACCAGGATTGATGAGGAGCGAAATGTGGCGGTTGGGCTAATTTCAAGAATTATAAAGCAGAATATATAGTAATGAAAATTAGTGTGGGCTTCTATTGTAATATACATTGTCATAGAAGCCTACACCTAAACACAATCTTATATTTAAAAATCCCTTTTCCCGTAGGCTAATATTTGACACATTATTTAAACAATGGTATTCTGATGTGAGGGGTGAATTGACAATGACTTTAGAATTACCTAACATGATATATATGAATACCAATTTAGATAAATTATTAAAAAAAATATCGCAATTGGAATCAGGGGAGCAAGTTTCCCTATCGTTTAAGAATATAGAATTTATTTTGCCAGAATCCACTATTTTGCTTTTATCAATATCAAAACAGATTTATGACCGGACACATACAGTAGTAACTTGGTTAGATGTAAAGAACGATATGCGAATGTATTTAGAACGTATACAAATCAATAAATTAGCCTGCAAATGAAAAGTCAATAGAGAATTGAGGAAGTTTGCAAAAAAGTTTTATGCAGCGTTTAGGAACTACAAAAAGACCACCGTAAAACGCTGGCCTATTGGATGTTAAGTCAAGGTTATTCT